>JAABUS010001237.1_pt1 | contig 57601 bp, 55 predicted proteins | sample 5560161 | NCBI WGS metagenome assembly JAABUS01 (sample SAMN10711885, study PRJNA513376) | rock metagenome | isolation source: Antarctica rocks | place: Antarctica: Victoria Land, Trio Nunatak nord | collected 2016-01-04
GGGTCTGAGGGCGGGAGCCCCGCAGGAACATCACGTGGGCCCGGCCCGTGGGTGTGCCCTCGACCACGACGTTGCGGGTGAGGTTCAGCACCTCGGCGCCGAAGCTGCGGGGCTTCCCGGCCCAGTCGTCGAAGCGGACGACCGGGTGATCGTGGGCGAGGGCCCGGGACAACCCCACCTCGGTGCCGTCGATCGACGTGATGGTCGCCTCGTCGTAGGTGAGGCAGTGCTCGACGTCGATCTTGGTGCGCACCTCGTCGAGCGGCTTGGGAGGCCCGGAGGGGGCTATGGCCACGGCGTCGCCGACGCGCCAACCGTCGGCGTCGTTCACCGTCAGCGTGCGGGCGCCCCTGGTCAGGGGGCCAGCAGCCCGGGCCCACGCCGTCTTCGCCGCGCCGGCGGCGTCGAGCACGCCCCCCTCGACGACCCAGAGGCCGACGTCGGTGTCCAGGACGTCCATGCCGCCCCCGACGAAGGCGGCCTCGTCGACATCGACGAACCGGAGGGTGTGGACCACGTCGTCCGCATCCGGACGGGCGGCGAGGCGGCCGAGCACTACCACGTTCGCCGTCGTCAGGAGGGTGCGGGATTTCCCGGGATCGAAGGCGAGATCACCACGCGGCCCGATGGTGAGACCGTCGATCTCCACGTCGCGGTCGAGCAGCACAGCCCGGTCGATGGTCGGGTGGTCCTCCGGACCGGGCACGTTGCCGCCGGCCCACGTGGAGGGATCGGACCAGCGGACGCGACCCGACCCGCCGGCGGTGCGGAAGGGACCGTCCTCGTCGCCGGTGACGGAGTCGACCACCCATCCGGCGAGCCCGCTGGCCCACGCCGCGCCACCGGCGGCGGCGGCGCCGATGAGGCCGAGAGCGGCGCGACGGCTGACGCGGTGGTCCGACTTCACCGCTGCGCCCCTTCTCGTCCTGCCTGGACCACGTGATCTCCTCGCACGGCCGGCTCGGCGAGCGGCTCTGCCGACGATTCTGGTGCCGAACCGCCGGTTGCCGGGGTCGCGGGCCCGCCGTGGAGCGAACGGGCCCTCCAGGTCCTCACGGCGCGGCGGGCCCGGCGGGCGCCCGGAGCGAGGCGCAGCCGGGCCGCGGTCGCCCGCCGGATGCAAGCAGCCCGGACGACGGTGGCCGCCGGGGGACGGGGGTGGGCCCGCTCGTAGCCGCAGGCCTCGAGGGTCGGCGCCACCAGCGCCTCGATCAGCGCCACCTGGGGCTCGGGGACGTCGCGGCGCCACGAGCGCAGGTCGGCCGTCGGCGCCCGGGTGAGGCCGTGGTGGGCCCCGGGCGTGCCGGTGCCGGCCACCACGGCGGCGGCCCGGGCCGGGTAGTCGAGCATGGCCGGCTCGAAGGCGAGGCCGGCGAAGGCGCAGACCTCCTGCAGGGCGGCCGCCGGGTCCGAGACCAGGCGCTCGTAGTGGAGCTCGCGGTACCGGCCCGGGCCGAGGTCGCCGCCGGCGGCGCGCCCCCGCTCCACGTGCCTCGCCCAGTAGAGGGCCGCCTGGTGGAGCGACGAGGGGCCGAAGTGGCCGGCGGCCACCGATGCGGCGACGTCGCGCCCATCGCGAACGAGGTGCAGGAACCGGGCCTCGGGGAAGAGGCGGGCGAGCAGCGGCAGGTCGAGGACGTACCCGGGCGTCTTGTCGGCGTAGCGGGGCTTGCCCCGGCTGGCGGCGTAGGCGGCGAAGACCGACCGCACGGCGGTGGCCACGTCGCTCGGATCCGCGGCGCGGATCGACCGGGAGACGGCCTCCGGGTCCAGGCCCCACCGGGCGAAGCGGCCGTGGGCGAGGAGGTCGACCTCGAACCGATCGCGGTCGAACCGCCGCTCGTAGCGTCGGCCGAGGGTGGCCACGAACCAGGACTCGGGCGGAACCGCGAGGGCGGGGTGGCTGTCGAGCATGGCCCGCAGCAGGGTGGTGCCGGACCGACCGCACCCGACCACGAACAGGAACGGCGCAGGTCCGTCCAGCGAACCGCCGGCCATGGCCGCACGATACCGCCCGTCGGGGCCGACTCCGATGACCGCCCTACGATGCCCCGGGCAGTCTCGAACCCACTCGGAGAGGTCAGGTGAACCCGTGCGCGCACCCAGGATCACAGCCCTGGCCCGGCGTGCCGCGCTGACCGGGACGAAGGGGGCAGCAGCGGCGCTCGACCGAGTTCGGCCGCCGCGCGAGGGCATCGTGATCCTCATCTACCACCGGGTGGGGCGCCAGGCCTCGATCGAGATGGACCTGTCGGCCGACCTCTTCGCCGCCCAGCTCGAGTGGCTGGCAAGCCACGTCGAGGTGCTGTCGCTCGGGGAGGCGCTCGGACGCCTCGACGGCGAGCCGGCCGCCAGCACCGGTCCCGCCGTGGTCGTCACCTTCGACGACGGCACCGCCGACTTCGCCGACGTGGTCGTGCCCCTGCTGGCCCGGCACCGCATCCCGGCCACGCTGTACCTCACCACCGCCCACATCGAGGAGCGCCGGCCCTTCCCCCACGACGGCGTGCCGCTGTCATGGGCGGCGCTGAGGGACTGCGTCGACACCGGCCTCGTGCGGGTCGGTTCCCACACCCACACGCACGCCCTCCTCGACCGCCTGGACGAAGCGGCCACCGAGGACGAGCTCCAGCGCTCGGTGGACCTGATCGGGGAGCGCCTCGGCACCTCCGCCGATGACTTCGCCTACCCCAAGGCCGTGCTGGGCAACGCCGCCGCCCAGCGGGCCGTGCGCCGACGGTTCCGGTCGGCCGCCCTGGCCGGCAACCGACCCAACCCGGCCGGGTCCACCGATCCCTACCGGTTGCAGCGCACCGCCGTGCAGCAGGCCGACGGCCTCGGCTGGTTCGTGAAGAAGGCGGCCGGCGGCCTCGCGTTCGAGGACTCGCTGCGCCAGGTGCTCAACCGGCGCCGGTACGCCCGCGTGAGCCGCTGACCGCTGGTGCCGCCGAGCGCCCCGGTGACGGGGCGACGAGGCCGAGCCACTATGCTCCTCGCCCGAGGCGGGCGCCCGGAACATGCCGCGCCACGCGCTCCTCCCTCCCGCTGCCCAACAGATGCTGAGCCCCAGTGGAACCGATCGAATACCTGCGCATCGTGCGCCGGCGCTGGCCTGCCGTGCTGCTCCTGGTCTTGATCGGTGTCGGCCTCGGTTGGGTGACCGCCCCGAAGTCCAAGCCGGTCGAGCACTTCAACGCCACCACCTCTCTCCTCATCAACCCGGAGCGCGTGAACGCGACCGTCGGCGACCGCCCGGCGGTCACGTCCCGGTCGGGTTCGGCCGCCAGCCTTCAGACCGCGGGGGTGCTGGCCGAGACGGGTGAGGTGCGCCGCCGGGCCGCCTTCATCCTCGGGGACACCGCCCCCGAGCAGCTCGTGGGGGTGGTCAAGGCGACCGTCGACGAGAGCAGCGGGGTCCTCGAGATCACCGCCACGGCCCTCAACCGGAATCGTGCCCGCGAGCTCTCGGACGCCTTCACCCAGGGCCTGACCACCCTGCTCGACGACCAGGCCCGCGCCGGGTACCTGAAGCAGGTGGAGGACGCCAACAACCGGAGCCTCCGGCTCGACACCCAGGTCAACGAGCTGGCGGCGCAGCCCATCACGCCCCTCACCGAGCCCCGCCTGAAGGCGCTCCAGACCCAGGCGGCCACCGCCCGGGCCGTGGCCGACGACCTCCAGGCCCTGGGGCCGCCGGCGTCGTTCCTGATCCCGGTGGACGAGGCCAAGGTGCGCAAGGCCGATCAGGGCATCCGCGCCCCCGACAGCGTGATCGGCCGCTCCGTGATGCTCGGCCTGATCGGCCTCGCCATCGGGATCGCCCTGGCCCTGGTGATGGAGCGCCTCGACACCAAGATCCAGACCCGGGAGGATGCCGAGTCCGCCTTCGGGCTACCCGTGGTAGCCGAGATCCCCAAGGTGCCACGGCTCGTGCGCTCCAAGCACGCCAAGCTGATCACGACCGCTGATCCCGGATCGGCGTTCGTGGAGCCCTACCGCAACCTGCGATCGGTCCTCGACTTCCAGCGCATCGGCTCCGAGCTCGACGCTGACCTCGATGACCAGGAACCTGGCGCCGAGGAGGGCAACCACGTCATCCTGGTGACGTCGTCCGGGCCCTCCGAGGGCAAGACCACCACCGTCGCCGAGCTGGCCGCCCTGTTCGGCGAGAACGAACGCAGCGTCCTCGCCGTCAGCGCCGACTTCCGCCGCCCCACCCTCCACAACCTGCTGGGCGTCCCCGCCGAGCCGGGGATGAGCGACGCGATGGCCCGCAACGGCCGTGACCCCGGTTTCTCGGGAATCATCCAACGGTCCCCCGTCTCCCAGGTGCGGGTGCTGGCCAGCGGGCCGCCGGTGGAGAACCCGGCCCGGTTGCTGATCGCCACCCGCCGCTTCGTCGAGCAGGCCCGTCAGGTCGCCGACGTCACTCTCATCGACACCGCTCCCATCATGGCGGTGAACGACGCCGCCGAGCTGCTGCCGGCCGCCGACACGGTCGTGATCATGGCCCGGGCGGGTCGTACCACCAAGAGCGCGGCGCAGCGGGCGGCCGAGACTCTCCGCCGCCTGGGCGTGCCCACCGCCAGCGTCGTGCTCATCGGCGGCCGCAGCACCGGCGGTGGGTACTACTACCAGTCCTCCTACAAGTACTCCTACGAGCCCGAGAAGCCCAAGCGCGGCTGGCGCTTCTGGCGGCGCCCGAAGGCCGAGACGCCGCCGCCGGCGGTGGTGGACGCACCCGAGGACGACAGCGTCCTGGTGGCGTCGGGGTCGACCGCGGCCGACGGCACCGCCTCCAACGGGCGTCGACAGCCCCAGCGCTTCGACCCCATCCGGGAGAAGACCGGCGAGCGGTCCTGACCCCCCGCGGTCAGAACAGCTCGATGTCGCCCAGGGCGAGCTGCCATTCCCCGAGCGGTGTAGGAGCCCGGGCCGTCACCGCCCGCCACGTCAGGATCGGGCCCTGGCGGGGCAGGGTCACGAACCGGCTGGCGAGATCGGTGCGGCCGGTCCGGATCAGGTAGTCGGCACCGGTGAGCTCGGCCACCCTCCGGACGAGCCGGCGCCCGGCGGCCGCCGTGGGGGCGAGCTCGTCGGCCACCACCACCTCGGTCGCCGCTCCCCGCCGACGGGCCCGGAACACCACGGCGCCGTGCTCGAGCCCTGCCGGGTCGGCCAGCACCCGATAGGCGAGGTGGGCGAGGCCGTACCTCCAGGCCAGGAACACGGGACTGCGGGCGGTGGTGAGCCCCCGGGGAGGCGGGAGCCGGCCCAGGAGGGCACGGGCGCCTTCCCCGGTGAACACGTCGGCGGCGGACTCGCCCACCGTGAGGGGCAGCGACCACTTGTCGGCCGGCGTTCTCGCCCGGGCCATGCGGGCGGCGGCCGACGGTGACCGGACGCGCACGGCCACCGGTACCCGGCCCAGCTGCTCCCAGCCCATCTTCAGGTAGCCGGGCCGGCTCTGGTCGTTCGGGGTGTTGAAGACGAAGGCCACGCCTTCGGTGCGGAGGTCCTCCAGGGCGGCGAGGGTGAGACGGGTGAAGATGCCGCGCCCCTGGAAGCTCGGGGCGGTCGCCGTGTCCACCGCCCGCACGGCGTCGACCGAGGAGCCCGACGCGGTCACGAAGCGCCAACGCAGGAACGTCCGGAACCCGGCCAGCCGACCCTCGGACTCGGCCACCCACATCGGCGAGGCGCCGAACGGGTTGTCGTCGTGCTTCCAGGCGAACAGCTCGCCGTGGGGCTCGCCCGCGGCCCAGCCCAACGCATCTGCGGCCAACTCCAGGATGGCGGGCCGGTCAGCGGTCGTGGCCGGGCGGATCACGACGTCGGGCTCAGGCACCGGCGCCCGCCCGGGGGCCGACCAGCGCGACGATGCCGGCCACGACCACGAGGACGGCAGCCGACCACAGCGACGCGCCCTCCACGTCGGCCCGGAGGCCGCCGGTGCGGGCCGCCGCCACCGCCGCCACCACCTGCAGCGGGAGCAGCCACCACCACCACCGGCCACCGCGGAGCCGGTCTCGGACATCCGGCCACCGCGCCACCAGCGGCGCCAGGACCAGCACCCCGAGGCAACCGGCCGTGCCCCAGAAGGCGGCCGGCCGCCCGCGCGCCCCCTCGGCCATGGCCCACACGACCAGGCCGGCGACGGGGACGACCACCGAGGGGGCGACCGGACCCGGCGCCGACGGATGGATCACCCACAGCACCAGGGCCGGGACGAGGAGCGCACCGACCAGGGCGACGGGGGCCTCGACGTCGGGCACCCCGAGGGCGACACCGCCGGCCGAGACGAGGACGAGCGCGACCGCCACGCGGGCTCCCACCGCGGCGGCGACGGCACCGGCCGACCACGCCCCGGCCACGGCGGCGACGCCGGCGACCACCGGCAACCAGGAGGGCCGGGCCGGCCAGAGCGACACCGCGAACCCAAGGGCCCCGGCGGCCATGGCGCCGCCGCGGAGCAGCCGGCCGGACGTCTCCTGACCGGCGGCGAGCAGGACCGCGCCCACCACCAACGGGAGGGGCCGGCGGGCGGCGAGCGCGGCAGCGACCACCGCCGGCACCACGATCGCCAACCCGGCGAAGGACCGGCCCGGGGGGCGACGCTCGGCCACCAGGAGGGCCGCCGCTCCGGCCGCGCCGAGGACCACCCCCTGCCACAGCAGGGGCTCGGACAGCAACGCCCCCGGTCCGCTGCCCATCGACGGCGATGGTACCGACCGGGATAGGTTGACCCGCCCACGAGAGCGGGAGGCGGGGTGGACGACGCGGTGGTGAAGCGGTCGGTCGACGTGGTCCTCGCCGGCACCGGTCTCGCCGTGGCCACGGTGCCGATGGCCCTGGTCGGCCTGGCCGTGCGCGTCACCATGGGGCCGCCGGTGCTGTTCCGCCAGGTCCGCCCCGGGCGCCACGGCCGCCCCTTCACGCTCTACAAGTTCCGCACCATGACGGGGTCCGAGGCCTCGGGCACCGACGCCGAACGGATCACGCCCCTCGGCCGCTTCCTCCGGTCCACCAGCCTGGACGAGCTGCCCGAGCTGGTGAACGTCCTACGGGGGGACATGAGCCTGGTCGGTCCCCGGCCCCTGTTGGTGGAGTACCTCGACCGCTACACCCCGGAGCAGAACCGCCGTCACGAGGTCCGGCCCGGCCTCACCGGCCTGGCCCAGGTGTCCGGGCGGAACGCCACCACGTGGGAGGAGCGCTTCGCCCTCGACGTCTGGTACGTCGACCACCGGAGCCTCGGGCTCGACCTTCGCATCCTCGCCCGCACCGCCGCCCAGGTCCTCCGTCGCCAGGGCATCAGCGCGCCGGGCATGGCCACCATGGCCCCGTTCGCCGGCTCCGCCACGGGCGCCCCCGCCGGCCCCCACGCCGACGAGGCCACCGCCGGGGTCGGGGCGTGAGCGCCCCCGACCGGTACCGCTCGGTGCCGGGCGGGCAGGACCGGCCCGCACCGCGGATCCGGTTGGCCCGACCCGACGTCGGTGAGGAGGAGGCGGCGGCCATCGCCGAGGTCCTGGCGTCGGGCTTCCTCACGAACGGTCCCGCCACCCGCCACTTCGAGGCCCTCTTCGCCGAACGTCACGGCGTCGGCTCGGCGGTTGCGTTCGCCAACGGCACGGTGGCCCTCGCCGCCATGTACCTCGCCCTCGGGATCGGGCCCGGCGACGAGGTGATCGTGCCCTCCTTGACGTTCATCTCGTCGGCTACGTCGGTTCTCCACGTCGGCGCCACTCCCGTCTTCGCCGACATCGACCCGGAGACGTTCAACCTCGACCCGGCCGACGTAGCCCGGCGCACCACGGCGCGCACCAGGGCCGTCCTCGCCGTGCACTACGCCGGCCAGCCGGCCGACGTCGACGAGCTCGTTGCCGTCGCCGCCGGCGCCGATGCCCACCTCCTCGAGGATGCGGCCGAGGCCCATGGGGCCGGCTATCGCGGCCGCCCCGTCGGCGGTCTGGGGACGGCAGGGATGTTCAGCTTCACGCCGACCAAGAACATCACCACCGGGGAGGGGGGCATGGTGACCACCGACGACGCCGACCTCGCTGATCGGATGCGCCTGCTCCGCAACCACGGCCAGAGCAGCCTCTACCGCCACGACGTCCTCGGCTGGAACTGGCGGATCACCGAGATGCAGGCCGCCATGGGCGTCTGCCAGATGGCCAAGCTGGACGCCATCCTGGCCCGCAAGCGGGCCAATGCCGCCTGGCTCGACCGTCGGCTGGCCGAGGTCGAAGGGGTGACGCCGCCGGTCACCCGTTCCGACCGCGATCACGTCCACATGCTGTACACCGTCCTCGTCGACGCCGACCGCGACGCCGTGGTCGACCAGCTCGCCGCCGACGGCATCGAGGCCCGCCTCTACTTCCCGCCGGCCCACGCCCAGCCGGTGTTCGCCGGCCGCCACCACGGCGATCTCCCCGTGACCGACGCAGTCGCCCCCCGGATGCTCTCCCTCCCGTTCCACAGCCGCCTCACCGAGACCGAGCTGGGCGAGGTGGCCGACGCTCTCGCGGTGGCCGTCGCCGACCACCGCCGCTGACTCGCCTCAGGACCTGCGCGGATAGGTAGGGCCGCCGTCCGGCTTGCCGTTGTCCGGCTTCGCCGGAACAAGCGCCGTGCTCATGGGTCGCTCGCCTATCGGCTCGGCTCCTCAGGGCCCGACGGTCCGAGTTCCTGGCAGCGGACCGCCGCAACTAGCGTCGGCGCCGATGGCGACGACGACCGTGTCCCGGGCCCCCGCCAGCGCCCCTTCGACCCGGCGACGGCGGGCGGCGCCCTTCCCGGTCGAGCTCTACCGGTCAGCGGTGGGCAAGAAGTACGTCATGGCCCTCACCGGCCTGGCGCTGATGGGCTTCGTGTTGGCCCACATGATCGGCAACCTGAAGATGTTCCTGGGCCCGGCCGAGTTCGACGCGTACGGCGAGTTCCTCCGCCGCCTGCTCGTGCCGATCCTGCCCCACCACGTCGCCGTCTGGCTCATGCGGATCGGGCTCATCGTGGCGTTCGCCCTCCACATCCACGCCGCCTACGCCCTGACCCGCATGAACCACGCCGCCCGGCGCACCAAGTACCAGAGCCGCCGGGACTACGTGGCCGCCAACTACGCCAGCCGCACGATGCGTTGGAGCGGCGTCATCGTCGGCCTGTTCCTCGTCTGGCACCTCTTCGACCTGTCCTGGACCGGCACCGGGTTCGGGTACGACTTCCACCGCGGCGCCATCTACGAGAACGTCGACGGCAGCCTCAGCCGCATCCCCGTGGCCCTCTTCTACGTGGTGGCCAACATCGCGCTCGGCTTCCACCTGTTCCACGGGGCGTGGAGCGTCTTCCAGTCCATGGGCTGGAACAACCCCCGGTTCAACCGCTGGCGCCGGGACTTCGCCATCGGCTTCGCCGGCCTGGTGGTGGTGGGCAACGTGTCCTTCCCGATCGCCGTGCTGGCCGGCGTGGTCAGCGCCGGTTAGCGAGGCGAAACAACATGGCTGCGTCGCTCGACGCCAAGATCCCCGAGGGGCCGCTCGAGGACAAGTGGGACTCCCACAAGTTCTCGGTGAAGCTGGTCAACCCCAACAACAAGCGCAAGTTCGACATCATCGTGGTCGGCACCGGCCTGGCCGGTGGCGCGGCCGCCGCCACCCTCGGGGGCCTCGGCTACAACGTGAAGGCCTTCACCTTCCACGACTCGCCCCGGCGGGCCCACTCGATCGCCGCCCAGGGCGGGATCAACGCGGCGAAGAACTACCACAACGACGGCGATTCGGTGTACCGCCTCTTCTACGACACCGTGAAGGGCGGGGACTACCGCAGCCGCGAGGCCAACGTGTACCGGCTGGCGCAGGTGTCGAACAACATCATCGACCAGTGCACCGCCCAGGGCGTCCCCTTCGCCCGTGAGTACGGCGGCCTGCTCGACAACCGCTCCTTCGGCGGGGCCCAGGTCAGCCGCACCTTCTACGCCCGGGGCCAGACCGGCCAGCAGCTCCTGCTGGGTGCCTACCAGGCCCTCGCCGAGCAGATCGCCAAGGGCACGGTCACCCTCTACAACCGAACCGAGATGCTCGAGGTCGTCCAGGTCGACGGGCGGGCCGCCGGCATCGTCGTGCGCGACCTGCTCACCGGCGAGGTGTCGTCGCACTCGGCCCATGCCGTCGTGCTCGCCACCGGCGGTTACTCCAACGTCTTCTACCTCTCCACGAACGCGATGGCGTGCAACACGACCGCCATCTGGCGGGCCCACCGCGAGGGGGCGCTGTTCGCCAACCCGTGCTACACCCAGATCCACCCCACGTGCATCCCGTCGAGCGACGAGTTCCAGTCGAAGCTCACCCTGATGTCGGAGTCGCTGCGCAACGACGGCCGCATCTGGGTGCCCGCCGCCGCCCACGACGCCCGACCGGCGTCGGAGATCCCCGAGGCCGAACGGGACTACTTCCTCGAGCGCAAGTACCCGTCGTTCGGCAACCTCGTGCCCCGCGACGTGGCGTCGCGCAACGCCAAGGCGATGATCGACCAGGAGAAGGGCGTCGGCCCGCTCGGCAACGGCGTGTACCTCGACTTCTCGGCCTCCATCGGGCGACTCGGCCGCGAGGTGGTGGAGGAGCGCTACGGGAACCTCTTCGAGATGTACGAGCGCATCACCGGTGAGGACCCGTACTCGTCATCGATGCGGATCTACCCCGCCCCCCACTACACGATGGGCGGGCTGTGGGTGGACTACAACCTCGAGACCACCATCGCCGGCCTCTATGCCCTGGGCGAGGCGAACTTCTCGGACCACGGGGCCAACCGCCTCGGCGCGTCGGCCCTGATGCAGGGTCTGGCCGACGGCTACTTCGTCCTCCCCCAGACCATCGGCGACGGCATCGCCCCCCTCCTCGGGTCCAAGCCGGTCGATACCGGCCACGAGGCGTTCCGGCGGGCCGAGGCCGCCGCCCGCGACCGATACGCCGGCTACCTGGCGATCGGGGGCACGCGCTCGGTCGACTGGTTCCACCGCGAGCTCGGCAAGATCATGTGGGACGACTGCGGCATGGAGCGCGGCGGGCCGGGGCTAGAGAAGGCCATCTCGGAGATCCCCGCCCTCTACGAGGAGTTCAAGAAGGACCTCCGCGTGCTCGGCAACGACACCTCCCTCAACCAGGCGCTCGAGCGGGCCGGACGGGTGGACGACTTCTTCCAGCTCGGCCTCTTGATGTGCGAGGACGCCCTGCACCGCGAGGAGTCCTGCGGCGGCCACTTCCGCGCCGAGCACCAGACCGCCGAGGGCGAGGCCCAGCGCGACGACGACCGCTTCGCCTACGTCGGCGCGTGGGAGCACACCGGCGAGATGGAACCGGCCCGGCTCCACAAGGAGGACCTCGTGTTCGAGAACGTGACGCTCACCCAACGGAGCTACAAGTGAGGGCGCGGTCGTGACCGTCACCGACCCGGAGCGCCAGGCACCGTCGCTCGTCACGGGGGAGAAGCACCACGGCAACACCCTGCACGTCACCCTGCGGGTGTGGCGCCAGCCCGGGCCCCGCAGCGAGGGCCGCTTCGCCGACTACGACGTCCCCGACATCAGCGACGAGATGTCGTTCCTCGAGATGCTCGACCTCGTCAACGAACGCCTCGCCGCCGACGGCGAGGAGCCCATCAGCTTCGACCACGACTGCCGTGAGGGGATCTGCGGCACCTGTTCCCTGATGATCAACGGCCGGGCCCACGGGCCGGAGCGGGGCACCGCCACCTGCCAGCTGCACATGCGCAAGTTCAGTGACGGCGACACCATCGTGGTCGAGCCGTGGCGGGCCGAGGGGTTCCCCATCATCCGGGACCTCGTCGTCGACCGCTCGACGCTCGATCGCATCGTGGAGGCCGGCGGCTACATCACCGTCTCGCCCGGTTCGGCGCCCGACGCCAACCTCATCCCCATCCCCAAGGTCGTGGCCGACGCCTCGATGGACGCCGCCGCCTGCATCCAGTGCGGTGCCTGCGTGGCCGCCTGCCCGAACTCGGCCGCCAACCTGTTCACCGCGGCCAAGGTGGCCCACCTCAACCTCCTGCCCCAGGGTGAGCCGCAGCGCTACCAGCGGGTGGAGTCCATGGTCGACACCATGGAGCAGTTCTTCGGCTCGTGCACGAACCACGGCGAATGCCAGGAGGCGTGCCCGAAGGAGATCTCCATCGACTTCATCGCCACCATGAACAAGGACTACCTCCGAGCGAAGCTCAAGAACCGCCGGTACCTGAGCCGCAACCCCTGACGGTGGCCCCCAAGGATGTTGCCCTGGTCGACATCGCCGGACGCGAGGTGCCGATCACGCACCCGGGCAAGGTCTTCTTCCCGACCAACGGCGAGACCAAGCTGGACCTCGTCCACCACTACCTGCGGGTCGCCGACCCGTTGATGGCGACGATGGGCGGGCGCCCCACCATGCTGCAGCGGTTCCCCCAGGGCGCCGGCGGCAAGTCCTTCTTCCAGAAGCGGGTCCCCGAGAGCGCGCCGGAGTGGCTGCAGACCACCGTCGTCAGCACACCCAACGGCACCACCTCGGACGCCCTGGTGGTGGCCGACCTGGCCCACGTGGCCTGGGCCGTGAACCAGGGTTGCCTCGGCTTCCACCCCTGGCCGTACCACGCCGACGACCCGACCCACACCGACGAGCTGCGCATCGACCTCGACCCGCAGCCGGGCGTCACGTTCGACCACATCCGAGCCGCCGCGGCCGAGGTGCGCGCCCTGTTCGACGAGCTCGGCGTGGTTGCGTACCCGAAGACGACCGGCAACCGCGGCCTGCACGTCTACGTGCGCCTCGAGCGACGGTGGGACTCCTACCAGGTCCGCCTGGCGGCGGTGGCCGTGGCCCGGGAGCTCGAACGACGCCGCCCGGACCTGCTCACCGCGGCGTGGTGGAAGGAGGAGCGGGGGGAACGGGTCTTCGTCGACTACAACCAGAACGCGCCCCACAAGACCGTCTTCGGCGCGTGGTCGGTGCGAGCGCGGGTCGGGGGACAGGTGTCGACGCCGCTCGGATGGGACGAGGTCGCGACGGTGGCGCCCGACGAGCTCACGCTGGCCACGCTCCCGGCCCGCCTCGAGGCGGTAGGCGACCCCTGGGCGACGATCAACGACCACCCGCAGTCGCTCGCACCCCTGCTGCAGCTGCACGACCGGGACCGCGCCAAGGGGCTGATGGACGCCCCGTGGCCCCCCGTCTACCCGAAGCAGCCCGACGAGCCGCCGAGGGTGGCACCGAGCCGCGCCCGCCGGGACTGAAGCCGACCGGTCCGTCCCGCAGGGGTGGGATGGTGCGGCAAGCGGGTACAGTCTCCGGGCCGCACCGCAACGGTGCGTGCGCCACGGGCCTGCTTTCTCGCAATCGTTCGCCTCTGGCACCGACTGCGATCGAAAGCACCCCGATGACCCTGACCTTCTCCGATCTCGGCGTCGCGCCCCGCGCCATCTCCGACCTCAGCGCCCGTGGCATCTCGGCGCCCTTCCCCATCCAGGCGGCCACGCTGGCCGACGCCCTCGCCGGCCGGGACGTCGCCGGACGGGCGCCGACCGGTTCGGGCAAGACCCTCGCCTTCGGCCTCCCACTGGTGGAGCGATGCGGCAGCGCATCGCCCCACCGCCCCGCCGGGCTGGTCCTCGTCCCCACCCGGGAGCTGGCCAGCCAGGTCGCCTCGGAGCTCGTCCTCCTCGGCCGCGCCCACGGCCGGCGGGTTGCCACCGTGTACGGCGGCGTCGGCTTCGGGCCCCAGCGGCGGGCGCTGCGCAGCGGCGTCGACATCCTGGTGGCCTGCCCGGGCCGGCTCGCCGACCTGGTGAACCAGGGCGACGTGGACCTCGGCCACGTCCGGGTGGTCGTCGTCGACGAGGCCGACCGCATGGCCGACATGGGCTTCCTGCCCGAGGTCCGCCGCCTCCTGGACCTCACCCCCTCGGACCGCCAGACCCTGCTGTTCTCGGCCACCCTCGACGGCGACGTCGACGTCCTCGTGCGCCGCTACCAGCGCGACCCCGTCCGTCACGAGCTCGCCGGTCGCGACGGCGAGCGCCCCGAGGCCACGCACCTGTTCTGGCGGACCACGCGTGACGACCGGGTGGAGCACTGCGCAGCGGTGGCGATCGCCGCCGGGCCCACCATCGTGTTCTGCCGGACCCGCCACGGCGCCGACCGCACCGCCCGCAAGCTCACGAACGCCGGCGTGGAGTCCGTCGCCATCCACGGCGCCCGCTCCCAGGGCCAGCGGGACCGGGCCCTGGCCGACTTCGTCGACGGCCGGGCCCTCGCCCTGGTGGCCACCGACGTGGCCGCGAGGGGCATCCACGTGGACGACGTCGCCGCCGTGGTCCACTTCGATCCCCCGGCCGACGCCAAGGACTACGTCCACCGCTCCGGGCGCACCGCCCGGGCCGGCGCCGCCGGTGTCGTCGTGTCGCTGGTGACCACCGGCGAGCGGGCGGCGGTGGCCAAGATCCAGCGGGCCCTCGACCTCCCCACCGGGATCGGTGACCCCGACCCCGCCGTCGTCCCCACCGCCCCGCCCAAGGCCCCGAAGCCGTTCTCGGCAGCGAAAACCCCGCCATCGGAGGAAAGACCTTCCAAGAACGGTCGGCGCCGCGAGAAGCGCAGCGCCCCGGCGACGCTGCGCAGCCGCCAGGCGGAGCAGCGAGACCGACACAACCCGGATGGCGAAGCCGGAGCGGAGAAGCGCAGCGCCGGAGCTCCAAGCCAGCAGGACCAGCACGGCTCGCTCAAGTTCTTCGACGCCCGCAAGGGCTACGGGTTCATCGCCCGGCCCGGGCGGCCGGACCTGTTCGTGCACGCCTCGGCCCTCACCGCCATCGCCGAAGGCGACCGAACCGACGGGCTGCCCGTGGCCTACTCGGTCGAGCCCGGCCGCCGGGGCGAGCAGGCGGCATCGGTGCGCTTGGCCGTGCGGGCTCCGCGCCGGCGCTGACCGGGATCTTGCACGGCCCCCCGGATTCGTAGTAGCGAAGAGCGGGTTTCGCCCCCCCGAAACCTGCGTCCGCACCGACATCCACCCCACGTCTCCAGAGGGTTGCCCGATGCACCACGTGTTCGCCGCCGAGGGCGGCTACCAGGCGTTCGAGCTCGGCGGAGCCGAGTGGTTCTGGCTGGTCTTCTCGGGCGCGACCGCCCTGCTGGCCCTCGTCGTCGGCGTGTTCCTGATGCGGGGCGTCCTGGCCGCCGACCAGGGCACGCCCAAGATGATCGAGATCGCCACCGCCATCCAGGAGGGCGCGCAGGCCTACCTGCGACGCCAGTTCAAGACGATCGCCGTCATCCTCGTGCCGCTGGCCATCATCGTCTTCCTCACCTCCACCGAGGTGCTGAAGCCCGACGGTGAGACCGCGCTGTCCTTCGCCCAGTCGGGCATCTTCCGCACGTTGGCGTTCGTGGCCGGGTGCCTGATGTCGGGCCTCACCGGGTTCATCGGCATGGGCCTGGCCGTGCGCGGCAACGTGCGCACCGCCGCCGCCGCCCGCACCGGGTCCCTCCCCGCCGCCCTGAAGGTGGCGTTCCGCACCGGTGGCGTGGCCGGCATGTTCACCGTCGGCCTCGGCCTCCTCGGTGCCACCCTCATCATCATGGCCTTCCAGAACACGAGCTCGGCCATCCTCATCGGCTTCGGTTTCGGTGGTTCGCTCCTCGCCCTGTTCCTGCGCGTCGGCGGCGGCATCTTCACCAAGGCGGCCGACGTCGGCGCCGACCTGGTCGGCAAGGTGGAGGCCGGGATCCCCGAGGACGACCCCCGCAACCCGGCCACCATCGCCGACAACGTCGGCGACAACGTCGGCGACTGCGCCGGCATGGCCGCCGACCTGTTCGAGAGCTACGAGGTCACCCTGGTGGCGTCGATCATCCTCGGCGTGGCCGCGTTCAACTCCATCGGCGCCAACCCCGTGCTCGGCCTGATCTTCCCCGTCGTGGCCCGGGCCATCGGCGTGCTCGCCTCCATCGTGGGGGTCTTCGCGGTGCGGGCCACCGACAAGGACCGCTCCGCCATGGCCCCCATCAACCGCGGCTTCCTCACCGCCGGCCTGCTCACCGTGGTCGGCACGGCGCTCGTCGCCCTGCTCTACGTCGGCAACGACCACGACAACGAGGGTTGGAAGGTGTTCGGGGCCGTGGTCGTCGGCCTGGTGCTGGCCCAGGTGGTCAGCCGCCTCACCGAGTACTTCACCTCCACCGAGACCCGTCCGGTGCGCGAGATCGCCGAGGCGACCCGAACCGGCCCCGCCACCACCGTGCTGTCAGGCATCAGCTCGGGCCTGGAGTCCTCGGTGTACGCCATCATCGCCATCGCCATCGCCATCGGCGTGGCCCTGGCCATGGGCGGCGGCAACCTGCAGTTCTCGCTCTACCTCGTCGCCCTCACCGGCATGGGCATGCTGGCCACCACCGGCGTGGTGGTGTCCGAGGACACGTTCGGACCGGTGGCCGACAACGCCGCCGGCATCGCCGAGATGTCCGGGGAGTTCGAGGGCGAGGCCGAGCGGATCATGGTGAGCCTCGACGCCGTGGGCAACACCACCAAGGCCGTCACCAAGGGCTTCGCCATCGGCTCCGCCGTGATCGCGGCAGTGGCCCTGTTCGCCAGCTTCATCGAGACCGCCGCCAACGAGACGCTCGGCGCCGGCGAGGTGGAACGCCTGCAGGACACCGCCCGCGGCGTGTTCGACCGCATCCCCATCAACGTGGCCGACCCGAAGGTGTTCATCGGCCTGCTCATCGGCGGGGCGGTCCCGTTCCTGTTCTCCTCCCTAGCCATCCGCGCCGTCGGCCGCACCGCCGGCGTGGTCGTCCAGGAGGTCCGGCGGCAGTTCGCCGACGGCAAGATCATGGCCGGCACGAAGCGGCCCGAGTACGGCCCGGTGATCGACATCTGCACCACCGCCTCGCTGCGGGAGCTGGCCACGCCGGCCCTCCTGGCGGTGCTGACGCCGGTGATCATCGGCTTCGGGATCAGCTTCTTCGCCCTCGGCGGTTTCCTCGCCGCGGTGATCCTCACCGGCCAGCTCATGGCCAACTTCCTGTCCAACTCGGGCGGCGCCTGGGACAACGCCAAGAAGTACATCGAGGACGGCAACGAGGGGGGCAAGGGCTCCGAGGCGCACAAGGCGGCCGTCATCGGCGACACCGTCGGCGACCCGTTCAAGGACACCGCCGGCCCGGCCCTGAACCCGCTCATCAAGGTCATGAACCTGGTGTCGCTGCTGATCCTGCCGGCGGTGATCAACCTCCAGGACGACGACGGCGCCCGCTACGCCATCGCCGGCATCGCCCTGGTGGTGCTGATCGGGGCCATCGCCTTCTCGAAGCGGTCCGGTGCCGGCATCGCCGACGACGGTCCTGATGGTCCCACCGAGCCGGCCGAGGTCGTCGCCGACGTCATCGCCTGATTCGCCAATCAGGGACGCGTCCCGAGGATGCCGACGTAGCGGTCCCGGCCGTCGGGCAGGCCGGGCACCCGCTCCACCGTGAACCCGGCGGCGGAGAACGCCGCCTCGTACTCCGCGGTGGTGAACATGGTGAGCTCGTGGCGCTCGCTGAAGCGGTCGACGCCAGCAGTGGTGGCCACCGTGTAGTGGAAGTCGAGCACGCTGGTGCGCCCGATCCGGTGGCTGGTGTCGACCCGGGCGATGGCCAGCCCTGGCTCGTCCAGGGCCTGGGCCCCGAGATGGCCGTCGTGCCACTGGTCGGGGGTGAGCCAGGCGTCGACCACCACCACCCCGCCGGTGTCCAGGTGGGCGGCCATGGCCGCCACCGACCGGCCGAGGCCCTCGACGGTCCCTGCGTAGCCGATCGAGCTGAACATGCAGGTCACGGCGTCGAAGCGGTGTCCGAGGGCGAACCCCCGCATGTCGCCCTCGTGGACGGTGACGCCGGGCAGCTTGACCCGGGCGATCGACGCCATGTGCTCGCTGCGCTCCAGGCCCTCGACCACCGCAAAGCGGTGGCGCAGGTGCTGGAGGTGGGTGCCCGTCCCGCAGGCGACGTCGAGCAGGCGCCTGGCCCCGGGGCACCGTTCGAGCACCAGGGCGGCCACGGTGGCGGCCTCGGCGGCGTAGTCCTTGCCCATCCCCCGGTGGATGGCGTCGTACACCGCCGCCGACCGCTCATAGGGCACGCCCTCATTCTGGCCAGAATGGGGGCGTGGACGAGCAGCGGCAGCGGGTGTCATCGGGATCGCGGTTCGAGGCCGTCATGGGGTACTGCCGGGCGGTCCGGGTGGGGTCGCACGTCTTCGTGGCCGGCACCGCGCCCCAGTGGCCCGACGGCACGGTGGCCGAGTCGGTGGCCGACCAGGCCCGGCGCTGCTTCGAGATCATCGCCGCCGCCCTGGCCGAGGCCGGCAGCGGTTTGGACGACGTGGTCCGCACCCGGGTGTTCCTCGTCGACGCCGGCGACTTCGAGGCGGTGGCCGCCGTCCACGGTGAGCTCTTCGCCGAGATCCGCCCGGTGAACACCACTCTCGTGGTCGCCGGGCTGCTCGATCCCCGTTGGCGGCTCGAGGTGGAGGTCGAGGCGGTGGTCAGTCCCGGGGGGACGGGGTGGTGAGGTCGTGGTCGGGGTCGGTGGCGAGCTCCGCGGCCAGGTCCCCGGCGGTGGCGACGTCGGCGGTGGCGGTGCGGCCCTCCCGGCGGGCCTTCACCAGCTCGATCACGATGGGGGTGAACGAGATGGCGACGATGATCAGCACCGCCAGCTCGAGGTTCTCCTCCACCACCTTCACCTGGCCCAGGAAGTAGCCGAGGAGGGTGATGCCGAGGCCCCACAGGAGGCCGCCGACCACGTTGTAGATCACGAACGTGCGGTACTTCATGTGGCTGACCCCGGCCACGATGGGGGCGAAGGTGCGCACGACCGGCACGAACCGCGCCATCACGATGGTCTTCGAACCGTGGCGGTCGAAGAACGCCTGGGCCTTCTCCACGTTCTGCTGCTTGAAGAACCGGGAGTTCGGCCGGCGGAACAAGGCCGGCCCGACGCGGCGACCGAACAGGTAGCCCACCTGGTCGCCGGCGATGGCGGCCAGCACCACCCCGATCAGCAGTGGGACGAGGGGGAAGCGCAGGTCGGCGGGGAGCCCGAGCTCGGCCAGGTCGGGGCCCGACGCGATGAACCCGGCGGTGAAGAGGAGGGAGTCACCGGGCAGGAAGAACCCGACGAGCAGGCCCGACTCGGCGAACACCACCGCGAGCACACCGAAGAAGCCCACCTTCTCGATCCAGAACTTGGGGTCGAGGGCGCCGCCGACGGCCAGCATGCGTGCGAACATCGGGCAAGGCTACCGGCCGGGTTGGTTCCACTCGGTCCAACCCACGCCCGCCGGCCCCGTTCCCGAGCGCGACCGGAACCGGCACAGGGCACGGGGGAAGCGCGACACCCGGCCGTCCGGGGCGGTGAGCAACACCGGCGAGAAGGCGACGGGGTCGATGCCGAGGCGGAGGCCGTCGAGGTCCAGGGTGCCCTCGGTCGGGAAGCCGTGGTCGCCGAGGCGCTGGTCCCGTTCGACGGCCGTCACCGCCTCGGGCTCGCCGCCCGGCCGTTGCACGTACCCGGTGGCGTACATCGGGTCGTCGCCGAGGGTGACGTGGGTGGCGTGGAACCGGGTGCCGTCGTCGAGCCGCCCGGACGACCAGCACCAGCCGAGGGTCCACCAGTCCCGGACCCCCCACGAGTGGTCCCGCTGGCCCCAACCGTCTAAGGCGATGCGCTCGTCGCCGACGAGGACCTCGCCGTGGACCCGGCACGGCACCTCGTAGCGGGTCACCCCGGGGTAGGCGTAGGTGGCGCCGTCGGTCTCCCACTCGAGGTCGAAGCCGAGCGGCACCCGGTCGCCGCGCAGGTCGCCATAGGTGTCGGCCGGGTCGTCGAGGCCGGTGGCGAAGGCCTCGCAGCCCAGGCTCATGTGGTCGAGCGCCGTCTCGACGGTGTGGTCGGCCCACAGCCCCTCGGTGCGCACCTCGAGCGAGCGGGCCGTCGGCATCGGCACCTCGTGGTCGATGACGGTCACGAGGCGCCGGTCCTCGCCCACCACGCACGCCCAGTACCAGGCCGTCCCGAGGTTGGGATAGAGGCCGAGGCGGACGTACCCGCCGAACGCTCCGGCGGCGTCGGTGAAGTCGAAGTACCAGGACTCGTTCCAGAGGGGTTCGGGACCCGGTTCGTGGCGGGCCTCGTCGCCGGGGCTGGCGTGGGTGCCGCTCATGGTCCGACCTCGGGGTAGGGGGCGTAGTAGGGGCCGTCGTCGACGACGCCGGCGTTCGTGCCCTCCATGGCCGAGAGGAAGGCGTACCAGTCCTCGGGCAGGGCGAGGGGCACGGTCCAGTCGATGGCGTCACCCACGCCGGCCAGGTCGGCGAACGGCTTCAGGAACGTGAAGTAGACGTAGGCGCCGCAACGGATCTTCTCGTCGCGGTCCATGGCGGCGATGGCGCGGTACTGGGCGGCCTGGGCGACGCGGACCTCGGCCATGACGGGCTCGAGCTCGTCGAGGGGCACCGACCGCAGGGAGCCGTCGGGCGTGTCGGTGGTGAAGAGCGAGAACGCCACGAGGCGGTCGAGGTAGTCCTCGGGATCGGTGACCGACGTCCCGAAGTCGGTGATGCGCACGGCGACGTCGTCGAGCACCAGGGCGGCGGTGAGGTTCCGGTAGGGAACGTCCCGGGCGACCGAGGACCACCAGAAGTCGCTCTCGGACAGGCGGTAGAAGTCGCGCACGACCAGCGTGCGACCGTCGGGCAGCGGGTACGGGCCGGTGTCGCCGGTGCCGACCCGGGTGTCGAAGTACATGAGGAACAGGTAGGCGACCAGGGTGGCGTTGAAGCGCTTGATGCGGGCCCGGCCGCCGTCGTCGACCGGCGCGGCGGCGTCAACAAGGGTGGCGATCACGCCGTCGTCGTACGGCCGGGCGGTGCCGTCGTCCCACGCCTGGCGGGTGCCGTCGGCCCGGAAGCCGAGCGCGGCCCGCTCCCAGAAGTCGAGCACCTCCCAGGCGGCCTCGGGTTCGTCGCGCTCGGGGGCGAGCTGGTCGACCAGCTTGCGGCCGATCAGCCAGAAGTTGGCGACGGACCAGAGGTACACGGTGTTCACCTGCACGCCCGGCCGCCGGGCCCGCCGTCCGATCTCCCCGGCGGGGAGGGCGGCGTCGATCGTCCGCACGAGCTCGGGGTAGCGGAAGAAGGTCTCCCCGCACGCCACGACGATGTAGGCGGTGATCGGTATCAGCCGCGACTCGAGCGACGTGCGCTCCTCGGTGAGGGCGGCCGAGATCGGAGCGTGGTAGGAGATCAGGCGGTTCGCCTCCCGGACGACGTCAGGCACGCAGGACGCCCGACGGACCTGAGCAGTCCAGCTCGACCTCGGTGCCGTCGGCGGGCGGCGCCCCCGAGGCGAAGGTGGTGGCCATGGCGCAGGGCACCTGGAACTCCCGGCTGACGATGCCGATGTGGCTGCGGGGCGTGCCCCCGGTGCACACGATCCCGGCCAGCTCGCCGAACAGCGGGGCCAGGAACGTGGCGCCGGCGTCGGCGACCAGCGCCACCACCCCCTCGGCGCCGTCGTCCATCAGGTCGAGGACGTCGTCGGGACCCTCGAGCACCCGCAGCGTGCCCCGCACGGGCGCGGCGTCGAACACCTTCAGCCCCTCGCCGATCGGTCGCACGGGAGGATCGTAGAGCCGCCGGTAGCCTGCCAAACGATGGCTCGCTTCCTGGCGCCGGAGTGGATCGACGAGCTCGACCGGGCGGCCGGCGCCGACGAGGCGCTCCGCCGCGCCACCGCCGACGTGCACCTCGTCGTCCAGCAGGAGGTCACCGGTGGTCCCGACGGCGACGCCGCCTACCACGTGGTGGTGGACGCCGGCTCGGTCGCGGTGCGCCCCGGCCGGGCCGAGGATCCCGACGTCACCTTCTGCCAGGACCACGCCACCGCGGTGGCCGTGGGGCGGGGCGACCTCTCGGCGTCGACCGCGTTCATGGTCGGCCGCCTCCGGGTGGGCGGCGACATCGGCCTGCTCATGGCCCACGCGGACGCGTTCACCGGCGTCCACGACACGTTCGCGCCGGTCCGGGCCGCCACCGAGTACTGAGCCGGACCGCCGATGCCCGAGCTGCCCGAGGTCCAGGCCCACGCCGAACGCCTCGACTCCGCCTTCGCCGGCGCCATCCTCGAGCGGTTCCGGCCGATCTCCTTCACCGCCCTCAAGACGGCGATGCCGTCCCCTGACGAGGCGTCGGGGCACGCTCTCGTCTTCGTCGGGCGCCGGGGCAAGCTCCTGCTCCTCGACTTCGGCACGGTCACCTTCGTGGTGCACCTCATGCAGGGGGGCCGGCTGGTCCTCGACGCGAAGCAGGCGGCCAAGCCGCGGGGCGGCATCGCCCGGTGGACCTTCGATGACGGCCGCGCCCTGCTCCTCACCGAAGCCGGCACCGAGCGCAAGGCCGGCGTGTGGCTCGTCGCCGGCGATCCCGAGGCCCAGGAACCCCTCGCCCACCTCGGGCCCGACGCCGACCAGCTCGACGACGCCACCCTCGCCCAGCTCCTCGCCGCCCACCCCATGCGCCTCCACGGCTTCCTGCGCGACCAGCACCTGCTGGCCGGCCTCGGCCGCCGGTTGGCCAACGAGATCTGCCACCGGGCGAAGCTGTCGCCGTTCGTCCTCACCACCAAGCTGGGCGCGGCCGAGGTCGAACGGCTGCGCGAGGCCATCCAGGTGTGCGCCAACGAGTCGCTGGCCTACGAGCGGGGCCGTGACTCGATGAGCTCGTCCAAGGAGCGGCCCGGCAGCGTGCACCACCGCGACGGCGAGCCGTGCCCGGTGTGCGGCGACGGGGTGCGGGCGGTGGAGTACCGCACCTACACGGTCAACTACTGCGCCACGTGCCAGACCGGGGGCAAGGTCCTGGCCGACAACACCACCAGCCGATTCCTCAAGTAGCGGTGCCCAGGGTCCTAGCCGATCAGGCCCATCTCCTGCACGGCATCGCGCTCCTCGGCCAGCTCGGCGACCGACGCGTCGATGCGGCCCCGGGAGAGGTCGTCGATCTCGAGGTCGGGCACGATCGACCAGCTCCCGTCCCGGCAGGTGCACGGGAACGACGACATCAGACCCTCGGCCACGCCGTAGGAGCCGTCGGAGGGCACGGCCATCGACACCCAGTCGCCCTCGGGCGTGCCCGCCATCCAGTCCCGGACGTGGTCGACGGCGGCGTTGGCGGCTGACGCCGCCGAGGAGGCACCGCGGGCCTCGATGATGGCGGCGCCCCGCTTCTGCACGGTGGGGATGAAGGCGTCCTCGACCCAGCCCTGGTCGTCGATCACCTCGGCGGCGGGGCGGCCGCCGACGGTGGCGTGGAAGACGTCGGGGTACTGGGTGGCCGAGTGGTTCCCCCAGATGGTCATCCTGGCCACGTCGGTCACCGGCACGCCGGCCTTGGCCGCCAGCTGGGCGATGGCCCGGTTGTGGTCCAAGCGGGTCATGGCCGTGAACCGCTCAGGGGCGATGCCGGGAGCGTTGCGCATCGCGATCAGGGCGTTGGTGTTGGCCGGGTTGCCCACGACGAGCACCCGGACGTCGTCGGCGGCATGATCCGAGAGGGCCCTGCCCTGGGTGGTGAAGATGGCCCCGTTCGCCTCCAGCAGGTCGCCGCGCTCCATGCCCTTGGTGCGAGGGCGGGAGCCCACCAGCAGCGCGACGTTCACGCCGTCGAAGGCCCGGTCGGCGTCGTCGGTCCGCACCGTGCCGGCCAGCAGCGGGAAGGCACAGTCGTCGAGCTCCATGGCCACGCCCTCGAGGGCGCCCAACGCCGGGGTGATCTCGAGGAGATGCAGGATCACCGGGGTCTCGGGGCCGAGCAGGGCGCCGCTGGCGATGCGGAAGAGCAGGCTGTAGCCGATCTGGCCGGCGGCTCCGGTGACGGCGACGCGGACGGGCTCGGTGGGCACGAGAGGCTCCTCGGATCAGGCCGTGGGGGACGGGGGCGAGCGTAGTGCCGGGGCCGAACGGCTCTCCGGCGAGCCGAGAGCCCGGGCGTCAGCACATGTTGACGCCCACCCCACGCGTCAGCATATGCTGACGCACATGAAGGTGGAAGCAGACCTCATAGAAGGAATCGCGAGCAAGGACCCGGACGTCGGCCTGCGCGCCGTCGCCGCCCTACGCGCACTGGCGGAGCAGCTGGAGACCCTGCACGTCGACAACGCCAGGGCGCAGGACTGGTCCTGGCAGGACATCGCGGCGCGGCTGGGCGTCACCAAGCAGACCGTCCACCGCAAGCACCGCCGGCGGATCGGGGGGCGGTGATGTTCGAGCACTTCACCACCGAAGGGCGCGGAATCGTCGTCGACGCCCAGCTGCAGGCACGACGACTCGGGCACGAGTACGTGGGCTGCGAGCACCTCCTGCTCGCCGTCGCCTCGACTGAGGGCGAGATCGGTCAGACCGTTCGTGACCTGGGCCTCACGCCCGACGCGTTGGAGGCCGCCATCCGGCGGCTCGTCGGCGGACATCTCTTCGAGGGCGTCGACGGGGCCGCCCTCGCCGCGATCGGCATCGACATCGATGCCGTCCGGGCCAAGGTCGAGGCGGACTTCGGGCCCGCTTCCGTGGGCGTCCGACCGCGGCGGTGGCGGAGGGGCAGGCGACGCACCTGCCGCTCGAGCACCGGGCCCATGGCCTTCACCCCGCGGGCGAAGAAGTGCCTGCAGCTGTCTCGGCGCGAGCTCCTGGCGCAAGGAGATCGGGAGATCCGGACCGAGCACATCGCCCTGGCGCTGAGCTCGATGAACGACGGCATCATCCCCGATCTCCTCAGCGCCGTCGGTGTGTCCGGCGCCGTGCTGCGCACCGCGATCCTCGAGCGCCGCCGCCGGGCGGGCTGACCCCCCACCACCCTGGGCACTGTTGTTCGAACCCCACGACGGTTGAGCCCAGCCGATCAGGTCAGAGCTGGAGGGCCTTGGTCTGGAGGAACTCCTCGAGGCCGTAGGTGCCAAGCTCCCGGCCGTTGCCGGACTGCTTGTAGCCACCGAAGGGGGCGAGGGCGTTGAAGCCGCCGCCGTTCACCTCGAGCTGACCGGTGCGGATGCGCCGGGCGATCCGCTTGGCCCGCTCGGCATCGGCGCTCCACACGCCACCGGACAGCCCGTAGACGGTGTCGTTGGCGATGCGCACGGCGTCGTCCTCGTCGTCGTAGGGGATCACCGACAGCACCGGCCCGAAGATCTCCTCCTGGGCGATCGTCATCGAGTTGTCCACGCCGGCGAACACGGTGGGCTTGACGTAGTAGCCGGTGGGCAGGTCCTCGGGCTGTTCGGGACCACCGACGACGAGGGTGGCGCCCTCCTCGATGCCCTTCTGGATGTACCCCCGGACCCGCTCGCGCTGGGTGTCGGAGATCAGCGGGCCGAGGCGGCCGGCGCCGGTGGCGGGATCACCGATCGTGTAGACGTTCTCGACCTCGTCGCGCAGGATGTCGACGATCTCGTCGTGCTTGTCCCGGGGCACGAGCATGCGGGTGAACGCCGTGCAGGTCTGGCCCGAGTTGAGGTAGCAGCTGCCCACCCCGGCCCGGGCGGCCTTGTCCAGCTCCTCGCCCTCGAGATCGTCGAGGAGGATGTTGGCCGACTTGCCACCCAGCTCGAGCGCCACCCGCTTGACCGTCTGCGCCGCCAGCTCGCTGACCCGCTTCCCGGCGCGCGTGGATCCCGTGAAGCTGACCATGTCCACGTCGGGGTGGGCGGCGATCGCCTCGCCCACCACCGGGCCGACACCGGAGACGAGGTTGAACACCCCGGCGGGCAGGCCGATGCCGTCGATGATCTCGGCCAGGATGAAGGCGTTGAGCGGCGCCACCTCGCTCGGCTTCAGCACCACGGTGCAGCCGGCGGCGAGGGCGGGGGCGACCTTGGCGATGATCTGGTGGAGCGGGTAGTTCCACGGGGTGATGCAGCCCACCACGCCTACCGGCTCCTTGATGACCAGGGAGTTGCCGACCTCCTCCTCGAAGGAGAAGTCGTCGAGGATGGCGACGTAGGTGCCGGCCACCGCCGTCGGCAGGCCGGCCTGGACGAGCTGGCTGAGGAACATGGGCATGCCCACCTCGCCGCAGATCGTCTCGGCGATCTCCTGGTTGCGGGCGCCGAGCCCGTCGGCCAGGGCCTGGAGGAACTTGCCCCGCTCCGACGCGTCGGTCTGGGACCACGAGTCGAACGCCTCGCGGGCGGCGGCGACGGCCCGGTCGACGTCGTCGGCCGTGCCTTCGGGGATGCGCCCCATCACCGCTTCGGTGGAGGCGTTGATCACGTCGATGGAACCGGAGCCGGTGGACGGGACCCACTGCCCGCCGATGTAGAGCTTGTCGAAGTCCTTCACGGTGTCCTGAGCGGTGTCCTGCACGGTGGCCTCGCTGGGGTCGGGTCCCCGCCGGGGGAGGCGGCGGCGTCGGCTGGCACGGTACCGGCCCCGCCGGGCTCGTGCCCACCCCACCACCGGTGGAGCACAATGGCGGCGTGGACGAAGCCAACATCGACATCGACGCTCCGCCGGAACGGGTCTACGACCTGGTGAGCGACATCACCCGAATGGGTGAGTGGAGCCCCGAGACCCAACGGGCCGAGTGGCGCGACGACGCCGACGGCCCGGCGGTGGGCGCCCGGTTCCGGGGGTGGAACAAGCGCGGCCCGATGCGCTGGCACACCGACTGCGAGGTGGAGGAGGCCGACGCGGGACGGGCGTTCGCCTTCCGGGTGAAGGGCACGAACGCCCGCTGGGGCTACCGCCTGGAGCGGCGCGACGAGGGCACCCGCCTGACCGAGACCCGCGACCTCGGCGGCGCGCCGGCCTTCGGCCGGATGTTCGACCGGCTGATCCGCCAGGACAAGACCATGCACCGGGGGATGGAGCAGACGCTGAAGCGCATCAAGGCCGCCGCCGAGGAAACCGCCTGAGCGCCCGCCGCCTTCCCGCCGAGCGGGTCACCGAGGTCGTGTTCGCGCCGTCGCCCTTGGCCCGGGTCGGGGTGCAGGCCGTCGCCCTGGTGGTCGGGCTCGTGGTGGGGCTGAAGGCCGTTTCCGTGCTCGAGCACGGGGTCGGCGTGCTGGCCGCCTTCCTCGCCGTGGTCGCCGCCATCCTCGCCCCGGTGCTGCTCGACCTCTGGGCCGTCGTGCGGGCCGACCGTGACGGTATCCGCTGGCGCAACCGCGCCCTGTCCCACCGGCTGGCGTGGAACGAGGTCGAGGGCTTCGAGCGCGGTCCTACGTCGATGGCGCTGCGCCGGGCCGACGGTCGGCTGGTGCCCCTGCGGGCCCTCGGCCTGCGATACTTCGGGTCCAAGCGGCTGGCCGCCGAGCGGGTGGCCGTCCTAGAACGGCTCCGCCGGGGGCGCTGAGGGTCAGCGGTAGACGTCGGTCCCGATGAGCCCGCGCTCGGTGAAGCGGTGGCGGGCGGCGTCGAGGAGGGCGCGCCGGGTGGCCGAGGAACGTTCGGCCTGGGTCCGCCGCGGGATCACCAGGCGACCGCTACAGGCGGTCGACGATGGCGCTGGCGAACTCCGAGCACTTGACCTCGGTGGCGCCCTCCATTAGGCGGGCGAAGTCATAGGTCACCACCCGGTCGGCGATGGTGGCCTCGAGCGCGGCGACGATGTCGTCGGCGGCGTCCTGCCATCCGAGGTGCTCGTACATCAGCACGCCCGAGAGCAGCACCGAGCCGGGGTTCACCTTGTCCTGGCCGGCGTACTTGGGGGCGGTGCCGTGGGTGGCCTCGAAGATGCCGTGACCGCTGACGTAGTTGATGTTGGCGCCGGGGGCGATGCCGATCCCTCCCACCTGGGCCGCCAACGCGTCGGACAGGTAGTCGCCGTTCAGGTTCATGGTGGCGACCACGTCGAACTCGGCCGGGCGGGTCAGCACCTGCTGCAGGGTGATGTCGGCGATGGCGTCCTTCACCAGGATCTTGTCGCCGGGCTCGCCGCCGCAGTCGTCCCATCCCACGGCGGTGTCGGCGAACTCCTCGCGCACCAGCTCGTAGCCCCAGTTCCGGAACGCCCCCTCGGTGAACTTCATGATGTTGCCCTTGTGCACGAGCGTGACGCTCTTGCGCCCCTTGGCGCCGGCGTAGTTGAGGGCGGCGCGGACGAGGCGCTTCGAGCCGGTCTCGGAGATCGGCTTCACGCCGATGCCCGAGTCCTCGCGGATCTCCCAGCCGAACGCGTCGTGGAGCATCTCCCGGAGCTTGGTCGCCTCGGGGGATCCTGCTTCCACCTCCAGGCCGGCGTAGATGTCCTCGGTGTTCTCCCGGAAGATCACGATGTCGACCAGCTCGGGGTGGCGCACCGGTGAAGGCACGCCCGTGTACCAGCGCACCGGCCGCAGGCAGACGTAGAGGTCGAGGATCTGGCGGAGAGCCACGTTCAGGCTGCGGAAGCCGCCGCCGATCGGCGTCGTCAGGGGTCCCTTGATGCCGATCAGGTACTCCGAGAAGGTGTCGACCGTCTCTTGGGGGAGCCAGTCGCCGGTCTCGTCGAAGGCCTTCTGCCCGGCGAGCACCTCCTTCCACGCCACCGTGCGCCCATGCTTGGCGGCGGCGGCGTCGAGCACGTGCCGGGCCGCCGGCCAGATGTCGACGCCGGTGCCGTCGCCCTCGATGAACGGGATGATCGGCTCGTCCGAGACGTTCAGGGAGCCGTCGGCGTTGGCGGTGATCTTGTCGGGCATGGCCCGGGATCCTAGGAGGGCTCGGCGAACCCTAGGTTGGCGTAGACGTCCCGGATCGAGTCCGAGCGGTTCAGGGCGTAGAGGTGCAGCCCGGGAACACCTTCCTCCAACAGCCGGGCGGAGAGCTCCGAGGCCACCTCGACACCGAGCTTGCGGGTCCCCTCCGGGTCGCCGTCGACCGCGTCCATGCGCTCCTGGAGGGCGTCGGGGATGCGGGTCCCGTTCATGGCCGACATCTTGCGGGTCCCGGCCACGCTGATGAACGGCATGACGCCGGCGAGCACCGGCTTGGTGCAGCCGAGATCGGCCAGCTCGTCCCGCATCCGCACGTAGTGGTCGGCGTCGAAGAAGAACTGCGTCATGCCGAAGTCGGCCGCCTCCAACTTCGCCGCCAGCTGCTGCCGGTCGCTGGCCCGGTCCGGGGAGCGGGGGTGGACCTCGGGGAAGGCGGCCACCGCCACCGAGAAGTCCCCGGCCTGCCGGACGAGGTCGACGAGCTCGGTGGCGTAGGTGAAGTCGCCGGCGGCGGGGCTGCCGTCGGCGGGCGGGTCACCGGCCAGGGCGAGGATGTTCTCGATGCCGGCGGCGCGGTACTCGGCCAGCAGGTCCACGAGCTGGGCCCGGGTGTGGCCAACGCAGGTCAGGTGGGGCATGGCCGGGAACGGGCGCTCGCGGTTGATGCGGACCACGACGTCGCGGGTGCGCTCCCGCGTGGTGCCGAGCGCCCCGTAGGTGACCGACACGAACGACGGCTCGAGCAGGGCGAGGTCTTCGAGGGCGGTGGCGAGGGCGGCGGCGCCCTCCTCGCTCTTGGGTGGGAAGAACTCGAACGAGCGGGTGCTGCCCACCGCCAGCAGGTCAGCGATCTTGGTCATCGCGCTCCGAGGCTAACGGTCGGCCCTTCCCCGCGGTGGGCGACGCGGAGGCGGTGGCCGGCGAACACTTGGGTGGATCGGCACCGAAAACGGTCGTTCCTGCCCGATCGTCGAGGGCCACGGCGTAGCGGTCCTCGTCCTCGGCCGGAGGACCCAGCGACCACCCACCTGGACCGGGTCGTCATGGCCGCTCGGAGGGTCCCTCCGCCGGTGGTGCCGTCACTTCGTCGGCCGACCTGGCGCCGAGCCCTCCCAGCCACTCGACCAACCGACCAAACCCGCTGCGGCGGGCGACGTCGAGCGGCGTGAGGTCGTCCCAACCCACCCAGTTGAGGTCGGCGCCCCGGTCGAGCAGCACGGCGGCGGTGGCCTGCTGGCCGCCATGGCAGGCGCTCCAGAACGCGGCGGTGACCTCCTGATCCGTGGGTGACGCCGACCGGTCGGCGAACGCGGCCTCGACGCGGTCCAACATCCCCAGCGCAGCAGCGTCCCGAAGTCGGGTCCGAGCTCCCCGCTCGACGAGGCGGCGGGCCGCCGCCCAGTTGCCAAAACCGCAGGCGTCGGCGAGGGGGCTGCCACCGCCGAGGACCGCGCCCGGTGCCTCGATGTCCGCCCCGGCATCGAGCAGGGCGTCGAGCACGTCGACGTCGTCGCTGCTGGCCGCCCAGTGGAGCGGCGTCTCGGCGTGGCCGCCCACGAACCTGGCGTCGACCTCGGCACCGGCCCGGACGAGCCGGGTGACGACGGCGGGGCCATTGGGGAAGTGACCGGGCCAGTCCGTGGCGACGTGCAACAAGGTGCGGGAACAGCCCTCGTCGCCGAGACGGGCGGTGGCCAGCTCGGGGTGCGTCTCGAGCAACCGGTCGAGGGCGTCGAGGTCACCGGCTTGGACGGCGCTGGTCGCGTCGACCGCCAGCGGATCGTCGGCCGCGATCGGCACCGCTCAGCCGACGACGATCGTAAAGGTCAGCTCCTCGGCGAAGCGCTCGTCCTCGGGACGCACCTCGCAGTCCTTGCCCGCCCGGTAGCAGTTCTTCACCACCATGGTGGTGCGGCCGGGTTCGGCGCCGGCGCGGAGGTCATAGATCCGTGACCCGGCGCTGCCCGGGGAGGCGCCGCTCTGCCCGGCCAGGTGGTAGTCGGCGCCGACGCAGGCCACGGCGGCGGCCGGCCGGCGACGGATCCGCCAGTCGTCGCCCACCCCCGAGGCCTCTTCGAGGGCGATCCGGAACGGTCGGTTCGTGGCCACCCGGATGGTGCGGTCGTCGCGCCCGAACACGGGCACGTCGAGGGTGGGCGGTTCGCCCCGGTCGTCGATCGGGTCGCAGCCGCCGGACCGGTCCTCACCGTCCCCGCCGCAGCCGCCGAGCAGGGTGACGACCAGGACGGCGGCGACGGCGACGGCGACAGGGGGGGAGAGGCGGGACATGTCGGGTCCGACGGCCCGCGGATGTCCTCGGTTCCCGGTCAACCGGTCACCGCATGGCGCTCGGCCGCCTGCACCGTGTTCTCGAGCAGCATGGCCCGGGTCATCGGGCCCACCCCGCCGCTGAGCCGGGGGGTGATCCAACCGGCGACGTCGCCCACGTCCTTGTCGACGTCGGAGAGCATCTGACCGTCGTGGAACGACACGCCCGCCGCCACCACCGCGGCGCCGGGCTTCACCATGTCGGCGCTGATGAGGCCGGGAGACCCGGCGGCGGCGACGAGGATGTCGGCCGTCCGGGTGAACGGGCCGAGGTCGGCGACGCCGGTGTGGACCACGGTGACCGCGGCGTTGGCGTGCGGCGCCTTCTGCGAGAGCAGGTTCGCGAGCGGCCGACCGATGGTGAGCCCCCGCCCGACGACGACCACGTGGCGGCCCTCGATCGGCACCTCGTGGTGGGCGAGCAGGGCCTGGATGCCGGCGGGGGTGCAGGGCACCGGCCCGGGCGCGCCCATCACCAGACGACCGAGGTTGACCGGGTGGAGGCCGTCGACGTCCTTGTCCGGGTCGACCCGGAGCTGGATGGCGGCGTAGTCCAGGTGGGCGGGGAACGGGTACTGCAACAGGTAGGCGTCGACGGCGGGATCGGCGTTGAAGCGATCGATCACGGCGACCACGTCGGCCTCGGTGGCGTCGGCGGGCAGGTGCTCGTCGAAGGAGACCATGCCCATCTCGGCGCAGTCCCGGTGCTTCATGGCCACGTAGTTGGCGCTGGGCCCGTCGTCGCCGACCAGCACGGTGCCGAGCCCGGGGGTGATCCCCCGCTCGCGGAGCACCCCGATGCGCTCGGCCAGGGCCCCCTTCACCCGTTGGGCCAGGGCCTCACCGTCGAGCTTGATGGCGGTCATCCCCACGATCGTAGGGACGCCCCGCACCGGTCAGTGCAGGAAGTGGCGTTCGCCGGTGAAGGCCATGGCCAGGCCGAGCTCGTCGGCCCGGGCGATCGTGGCGTCGTCCTTGACCGAGCCCCCCGGCTGCACGACGACGGCGACGCCGGCCTCGGCGGCGGCGTCGATGCCGTCGGGGAACGGGTAGAACGCGTCGCTGGCGCACGCCCCCCCGGCCGCCCGCCCGGCCGCCTTCTGGGCGGCGAGCTGGCCGGCCTCCACCCGGTTCTGCTGGCCGGCACCGATCCCCCAGGCCACGCCGTCGCGCACCAGCACGATGCTGTTCGACCGCACCCAGGCGCACACCCGGAAGGCGAGCTCGGCGTCGGCCAGCTCGGCGGCCGTGGGCTGCCGTCGGGTGACGACCCGCCAGGACGACACGTCGGCGGCCACGTGGTGCGGGTCCTGCACCAGCAGCCCCCCGGTCACCGGGCGGAGGTGGAGAGGATCGGCCACGGGCGGCGCCGCTTCGAGCAGGCGGGTGTTCTTGCGCTTGGCCACCAGGGCGTCTACCACTCCGGTGTCGTAGGCGGGCGCCACCACCACGTCGGCCTGGGCGGCGGCGACCATGGCCTCAACGGTGGCGCCGTCGATGGGCCGGTTGAGGGCCACGATCCCCCCGAACGCCGAGCGCGGGTCGCTCTCGTTGGCCAGCCGGTATGCGTCGGCCAGGGTGTCGGCGATCGCCAGACCGCACGGGTTGGCGTGCTTGATGATGGCGCAGGCGGGCCGGTCGTCGACGGCGGCGAGGTCGTGGACGAGGACCCACGCGGCGTCGGCGTCGAACAGGTTGAGGTATGAGAGCCCCATCCCGGCGTGCTGGGTGACACCGTCCCACCACGGCGGTGCGCCACCGGCGTAGCGGTAGGCGGCGGCCCGCTGGTGGGGGTTCTCGCCGTAGCGCAGGGACAGGTCCACCCGCTCGAGCTCGAGGTCGAGGCGCGCCGGGAAGGGCCCATCCTCGGACGGGGCGTCGAGCCACTCGACGACGGCCCGGTCATAGGCCGCCGTGGTGGCGAAGGCGGTGCGGGCCAGTCGGCGGCGGGTGGAGTCCGACAGGCTCCCGGCCGCCCGCAGCTCGTCGAGCACCACGGCGTAGTCGGCCGGCTCGACGACCACGCCGACGTCGGCGTGGTTCTTGGCCGCCGCCCGGATCATGGCCGGGCCACCGATGTCGATCAGGTCGGCGGCCCCGGCGGCCCCGTGCTCGAAGTCGGACGGGTCGGTCCCGAACGGGTACAGGTTGCCCACCACGAGGTCGATGGCGCCGATGCCGTACTGCTCGAGCTCGGCCAGGTGGTGGGGGTTCGAGCGGTCGGCGAGGATGCCGCCGTGGACCTTGGGGTGCAGGGTGACCACGCGGTGCCCGAGGATGGCGGGGAACCCGGTGAGCTCGGCCGTGTCGGTGACGGGGAGGCCGGCTTGGCGGAGGGCGGCGGCCGTCCCCCCGCTCGAGACGAGGTCCCAGCCCAGGTCGACGAGCCCGCGTGCGAGGTCGACCACCCCGGTCTTGTCGTAGACCGACAGCAACGCCCTCACGTGACCACGCCGCGCTCGACGATGGTGCGGATGGTCGCCGGGTAGAGGCGGCGCTCCACCGCCTTGATGCGCTCGTGGAGGCTCTCCACCGTGTCGTCGGGCCGCACCGCCACCGCCTCCTGGGCGAGGATGGGCCCAGTGTCGACCTCGAGACCGGCCAGGTGCACGGTGCACCCCGTGACCTTCACTCCGGAGGCGAGCGCGTCCTCCACCGCGTGCCAACCCGGGAAGGCCGGCAGCAGGGCGGGGTGGGTGTTGAGGATGCGCCCGCCGTAAGCCTTCTGCATGGCGGTGCCGAAGACGGTGCCGTAGCCCGCCATCACCACCAGGTCGACACCGCGGGCCCTCAGCTCCTCGACGACCTCCTCGGTGTAGGCGTCACGGTCGAAGTCGGGCCCGAAGCTGCCCCGGGCCACGAGCACGGCCTCGATCCCGGCCTCCCGGGCGACCTCGAGCGCCCGGCAGGAGCGGTCGGTGACGACCACCACCACGGCCAGGCCCTCGGCCAGGATGGCCTCGAGGATCGTGCCGCTCCCGGAGGCCAGCACCGCGATGCGCACGGCGGCGGACGTTACCAGCGGGCTTGGATCCGCTTACCGGCTCGTCCCATGGGGTAAGCCGGGGGACGGTTTCGGACCCCATCACCGCCTGGAGGCGCATCCGTGGCTTGGACCCAACCCCAATCTGGACCGCCGCCCGGAGCCGGGCCCGGCAAGCCCGGCCTGGCCCTCAGCCCGGGCAAGCTGGTGGTGATCATCAGCGGGCTCTTGATGTTCCTGTTCTCGTTCGCAGCCTGGCTCAAGGTCAGCGACGACCTGAAGTTCTCGGCGTGGACCACCGAGTACGGGCTGTTCCCGCTGTCGCTCTACCCGCCGCTGTTCGGTCTGGCGGCGGCGGTGATCGCTGCCCTCCTGCTGTTCGCACCCAGCGCCCTGCCGAAGCGCGTGTGGCAGTTCACCTGGGAGCAGATCCTCCTGGTGCTCGCCGTCTTCTGCCTCCTGATCACCCTCGGCTACCTGATCATGAGCAAGGACTTCGGTGGAGGGGGCGGCCTCGACCTCGGCCTCGGCTACTGGATCAACCTCCTCGGCTCGATCGGCCTGGTGGTCGGCGCCGTCCTCCTCATCATCGAGTCCACCCGCCCGCCCAAGCCGGCCGGCATGGGCGGCGGCGGCCAGCAGTGGCAACAGCCGGGGGTCGGCGCCCAGAGCTACCAGCAGCAGCAGCAGTACCCCCCGCAGCCCCAGCCCCAGTACCAGCAGCCCCACCCGCAGCAGCCGGCACCGCCGCCTCCGCCCCCGCAGGCTCCGCCACCTCCGCCCCCGCCGGCTCCCCCGCCCCAGCCCCCCCAGCAGCCGGGCCAGTGGCAGCCGCCGCCACCACCCCCGCCGCCGGGCAGCACCACGTTCTAGTCCGGTCGACCCCGGGCATCCCGCTGCTCCGCCTGGCGGACTCCGCAGCCTCTCCGCAGCCTTCCCCCATCGGCCCCGCCTCCGGGCGGGGCCGATGCGCGCCCGGCCGGAGTCAGGTCAGGCCGCGGACGATCTCGACCATGAGCTCCCCGGCCTCGGTGGGGTTCTGGCCCACCTTCACGCCGGCGGCCGAGAGCGCCTCGATCTTGGCCTTGGCCGTGCCCTTGCCTCCCGACACGATGGCGCCGGCGTGGCCCATCTTCTTGCCCGGCGGGGCGGTGACGCCGGCGATGTAGGACGACACCGGCTTGGTCATGGACGCACCGATGTACTCGGCCGCCTCCTCCTCGGCTGACCCGCCGATCTCGCCGATCATCATCACCGCCTTCGTCTCGGGGTCGGCCTCGAAGGCCTCCAGGCAGTCGATGAAGCTCGTGCCCGGCACCGGGTCGCCGCCGATGCCCACGCAGGTGGTGACGCCGATGCCCTGGAGCTTCAGCTCGTAGAGCGCCTGGTAGGTGAGGGTGCCCGACCGGCTCACGATCCCCACCGGGCCGCCGGGCTCGGCGATCTCGCCGGCGGTGATGCCGATGTTGGCCTTGCCCGGGCTGATGATCCCCGGGCAGTTCGGCCCCAGTAGGCGGGTCCCGGGGAAGTCGCGCTTCAACCGATTGTAGAAGTACGCCTCGTCCTGGGCGGGAACTCCCTCGGTGATGACGACCACCAGCTCGAGGCCGGCCTCGGCCGCCTCGAGCACCGCCGCCCGGACACCGGGAGCGGGGATGAACACGCAGGACGCGGTAGCGCCAGTGGCGTCGACGGCCTCGGCCACGCCGGCGAAGACGGGGATGCCGTCGACGTCGGTACCCGCCTTCTTCGGGTTGGTGCCCGCCACCACCTGGGTTCCGTAGTCGCGGTTGCGGAGGCCGTAGAATCGGCCCTGGGACCCGGTGAGGCCCTGGTAGACGACCTTGGTGGTCTCGTCGACGAAGATGGACATCGGGGGGCTCCTCTACCGCTCGGCCAGCGCGACGACGGTGCGGGCGGCGTCGAGCATCGTGGGCTCGCTCACCAACCTGTCCGAGGTGTGCTCGGCCAGGATCTCGCGGCCCTGCTCGGCGTTGGTGCCGTCGAGGCGTATGACGATCGGTGACCCGATCGACACCCGGCCGAGGGCGGTCACGATGCCTTTGGCCACCTCTTCGCCCTTGGTGATGCCGCCGAAGATGTTGATGAAGATGCTCGCGACCTCGGGGTCGTTGTTGATGACCTCGAGCGCCCCGGCCATGACCTCGGCGTTGGCGCCCCCGCCGATGTCGAGGAAGTTGGCCGGCCGGCCGCCCACCTGGCTCACGATGTCGACGGTGGACATGGCCAGGCCGGCGCCGTTGGCGATGATCCCCACGTTGCCGTCGAGGCCGACGTACTGGAGGCCCTTGGCGTGGGCCGCCTCCTCGCGCTCGTCGCGCTCCTGGGTGGCTTCGTAGCGGGCGTAGTCGGGGTGTCGGAACACCGCGTTGCCGTCAAGGGTGACCTTGGCGTCGAGGGCGTGGACCGCGCCCTCGGGGGTCAGGATGAGGGGGTTGATCTCGACCAGGTCGGCGTCGCCTTCGACGTAGGCGCGGTAGGCCTTGACGAGGATGTCGACGGCGCCCTCGGTGGCCTCGGGGTTCAGCCGGGCCTCGGCCACCCAGGCGCGGGCGGCATCCTCGGTGAGCCCGTCCACAGGGTCGATCCAGACCTTGGCGATGGCGTCGGGATCCGAGGCGGCGACGGCTTCGATCTCCACCCCGCCCTGGGCCGAAAGCAGGCCGAGGTGCTTCTTCGCCGAGCGGTCGAGGGTGAAGCTGGCGTAGTACTCCTCGGCGATGTCGGAGGCTTGCTCGATCCAGACCCGCTCCACGGTGTGGCCCTTGATGTCCATGCCGAGGATCTTCCCCGCGTGCTCGCGCACCTCGTCGGCCGAGCCGGCCAGCTTGATGCCGCCGGCCTTGCCCCGCCCCCCCACCTGCACCTGGGCCTTGACGACGACCGGGTAGGCGCCGATGCGCTCGGCCACCACCACGGCGTCGTCCACGGAGGTGGCCACGTCTCCGGGTGAGACGGGGATGCCATAGGCCGCGAAGAACTGCTTGCCTTGGTACTCGAAGAGGTCCACTGGGGGCCTTCCTTGGTCCGGGGGCTCGTGCGCCTAGTTGGTGTGCGCTTCGCGGGCCTCGAGGGCCTCGGTGAGCCAGGTGGTGATCGAGGCCATGGAGGCCCCGGGGGTGAAGATGCGGGCCACGCCGGCGTCGGCCAGGGCGGCGATGTCGGCCTCGGGCACGATGCCGCCGCCGAACACGAGCACGTCGTGGCGCCCCCGCTTGGCCAGCTCGTCGACGACCCGGGGGAAGAGGGTCATGTGCGCACCGGACAGCACGGACAGCCCGACGGCGTCGGCGTCCTCCTGGAGCACGGCTTCGGCCACCTGTTCGGGCGTCTGGAAGAGGCCGGTGTAGATGACCTCGAAGCCGGCGTCGCGCAGGGCCCGGGCGATGACCTTGATGCCCCGATCGTGCCCGTCGAGGCCCGGTTTGGCCACGACGACTCGAAAGCGGCGCTCCACCGCAGGGATACTACGCCCGTGCCCGGAACCCCTCTCCAATCCCTGCAGGCGCCGGGATGAGCCCCGTCGCCCGCTCCCGCGGGCACGCTGGACGGGCCCTGTCCGCCGCCCTGGTCACGGTGGTGGCGGCCATGGTCGTGCTGTTCCTGGCCGCCGTCGTCCTCAGCCGGCAGACCGGCCCTTCGGTGCGCCTGGGCGACGCCACGTTCCAGGGCGGTGACGCCGAGCGCCTCGCCGCCGAGATCGCCGAGCGGGGACCGATCTTCTACACCGACGTGTCCGGCGAGCGCGACCGCGACGTGATCCTCCAGCACCTGGGCGACGACCACAGCCGTCGCTGGTACGCCTTCCGGGCCCAGCCCCCCGACAAGCCTCGCGACTGCACCTGGCAGTGGCAGCCCGACCGCCACCGGTTTCGGGCCCGCTGCGAGCGCGCCCTCACCGCTCCGGCCGACGGCGGGGGCCTGGAGCGCTACCCCGTGAAGGTGGTGAACGGGCGCCTCGACATCGACCTCAACGCGGCCGACCGCCCCAACACGACGCCGTCGACCACCACCACCGTCCCCGAGTCGGGCGACTGACGGCTCGGGTCCTCAGACGAACAGGTCGACCAAGCCGGCGCGCTGCACCTTGCGGGTGCCGGTGCGGGGGAGCGAGTCGATGACCGCGAAGCGGACGGGCACCTTGTACTCGCTGAGGCGCTCACCCAGCCACGCCGACAGGGCGGGGGCGTCGAGCTCAACGCCGTCGCGCAGGCAGACCACCGCCGCCGGCACCTCCCCCTTGGTGTCGTCGGGCAGCCCGACCACCGCCGCCTCGACCACGTCGGGGTGCTGCTCGAGCGCCTGTTCGACCTCCACCGCGTAGACCGAGTAGCCGCCGTGCTTGACCACGTCCTTCTTGCGGCCGGCGAAGGTCACCAGCCCGAGGGGCCCGAGCCGGGCCAGGTCCCCGGTGCGCAGCCAGCCGTCGTCGGTGAGGGTGGCGGCGGTGGCGTCGGTGTCGCCGTGGTAGCCCTTGAGGACGCCGGGGCCCTGCACCAACAGCTCCCCCACGGTGCCCCGCCGGACCTCGGTGCCGGCGTCGTCGACCACCTTGAAGCGGTACCCGGGCAGGGGCACCCCCATCGCCGCGCCCAGCCCGAACCCGAAGCCGGGCGGCGAGAGCTTGGCCGCCACCCCGCCGCCGGTCTCGACCATGCCGTAGCCCTCGGCGAAGGCGGCTTCGCCCACTGGGCCGACCAGGGGCAGTGACGCCGTGGCCCCCATCTTCTTGAACCGGGCGGCCAGCTCCGGGGCCATGGCATCGGCGCCCGACACCCACAGCCGGATCGACTTCAGGTCGCGATCCTCGGCCCCGGCGTCGAGCAGCATGCGGTACATGGCGGGCACGCCGACGAACATCGTCGCCCGTCGTGACTCGATGGCGTCGAGCACCCGCACGGGGTTGAACTTCGGGTGGAAGTGCACCGGGATCCCGGCACAGGCCAGGCCAAGGGCGGTGCCGAACCCCATGATGTGGGCGATCGGCAGGCTCATCACCGCCTCGTCGGAACGGAGCCCGGTGGGCAGCGCGGCGCCGGGCACGAGGGCCCCGATCAGGCTGCGGTGGGTGAGCTCGGCCCCCTTCGGCTTGCCGGTGGTGCCCGACGTGTAGAAGAGGGCGGCGAGGTCGTCGGGGGTGGCCGGGATCGCGGTCGTGAGTGCCGGCGCCCGGGCCAGGTCGGCGGCGGACGCCACCGTCAGAGCAGCACCGGAATCGGCGACCACGTGGGCGATCTCGTCCTCGCGCATCTGCGCGTTGACGGGGGCCGGCACCGCCCCCGCCCGTGACGCCGCCAGGCACAGCAGGAGCTGCTCGTAGCCGTTCGGCGAGGCGACCACCACGACGTCGCCGGGGGAGGTGGCGGCGGCCACTCCGCCGGCCCAGCGGGCCACCAGGTCCGCCGCCTCGGCCGTGGTGAGGCTGAGGCCGCCGGGCTCCTCCACCAGCCGGCGGTCGCCGTGGACCTCGGTGAGGCGTTCCAACAGCAGGCCGAGGGTATGGTCGCGCCGCATGAGCAGGCCGACGTGGCGGAACGGGTTGCGGGGCATCAGTTCCCTCCGGGGTCCGGCCAGACACCTACCACGCCGGGCGCCCCGCCGCGAAGTGCTCGCCGGGTTGGCCGTGGCCGCGCTGCTCGCCGGCTGCGGGGTGACCACAGAGGACGCCACCACGACCACGTCCACCACCCGCTCCTCCACCACGACGTCCACCACCGAGTCCACGACCACGTCGACCTCCACCACCACGACCACGACCACGACCACGACCCTGCCGACGACCACCCGGCCCCGGCTGCCGGAGGTGAAGCAGCTCCCGGCCCCAGCACCGCCCTACACCCGGGAGACGGCCACCCCGGTGATCGACTGGGTGCGGGCCGACCAGAACCGGTCCTCGCTGGTCTTCGACCAGTTCGTCGGCTTCGTGAACGACACCCTCGACAAGGTGCGGGCCGGCCGGGGCGCCACCGGTTGCCAGGAGCAGCGGGGGGCGTTCCCCCCCGACCGTGAGCAGGCGGTGATCGGCGCCATCAACACCATCCCCGACCCCTACCTGCGCGGCGTCCTGCAGGCCATGCACTTCAACCTGTTCCTCTACATCGCCGAGTGCGCCCAAGGCCACGAGGTGGAGGCCAACTTCGTCGCCCTCACCATCCCGCGGACCATCTCCGCCTTCAACGACCGCACCGACCAGCTCAAGGCCTTCGTCTGACGCCCTGACGGTCGCCCCGCTGCGCTAGAGCTTCTCGAGGGGGGCCCAAGCCAGGAGGAGCCGCTTCTCGCCGACCTCGGGGAACCGCACCACCGCCTCGGCCTTGTCGCCGGTGCCCTCCAGGTGGAGGATCACGCCCTCACCCCACTTCGAGTGGCGCACGTCGTCGCCGAGGCGGAGCCCGAGGCGGTCGGCGCCCGACGAGCTCGGCGGGTGAGGGCGCAGCGCAGCCTCGACGATGCGGTCGCGGCCCGACGGGAGGTCGCGACCGCTGCTCCCCCATCCCGAGCCGGACCCTTCCCGGCGCGAGGCCCGCCGCCGGCCCTCGATCGACTGGACCAGGCCGTCGGGGATCTCGTCGAGGAAGCGGCTCGGCGGGTTGTACTGGGTGGAGCCGTAGAGCATGCGGCTCCACGCGTGGCTCAGGTACAGGCGCTCGCGGGCCCGGGTGATGCCGACGTAGGCGAGCCGGCGCTCCTCCTCGAGCTGGGCCGGCTCGCCCAGCGAGCGCAGGTGGGGGAAGACGCCGTCCTCCATGCCGATGACGAACACGGCCGGGAACTCGAGGCCCTTGGCCGAGTGCAGGGTCATCAGGAGCACCGAGGACTCGTCGCCGTCGAGCTCGTCGGTGTCCGAGACGAGGCTGATCTGCTCGAGGAACGCGTCGACCGTCTCGAACTCGTTGGCCGCGCCGACGAGCTCGGCCAGGTTCTCCAGGCGGCCCTCGGCCTCGATGGAGTGCTCGGCCTGGAGCTCGGCGACGTAGCCGCTGCGGTCGAGGACCACTTGGAGCAGCGGGCCGGGCCCGTCGGCGACCACGTCGGTGGCCTCGTCGACCAGCGAGAGGAACGCCTCGATCCCCTTCGAGGCCCGGCCGCTGGCCCCGGCATCCTCGGCCCGCCGGAGCGCCTCGGTGAACGTGACGCCGTGGGAGGCGGCCCACACGTCGAGGCGGCCCACGGTGCTGTCGCCCACTCCACGCTTGGGCGTGTTCAGCACCCGCTTGACCGAGACCTCGTCGGCCGGGTTGACCACCGCCCGCAGGTAGGCGACGGCATCCTTCACCTCGCGGCGGTCGTAGAACCGGGTGCCGCCGATGACCTTGTAGGGGACGCCCGCCCGCATGAGCGAGTCCTCCAGGACGCGGCTCTGCGCGTTGGTCCGGTAGAAGGCGGCCATGTCGCCCCAGCGGTGGTCGCCGTCCTCGTGCAGCCGGGACATCTGGTGCACGACCCACTGGGCCTCGTCGGTCTCGTCGTCGGCGTGGAACCGGACGATGGCCTCGCCGCCGCCCTGGTCGGTCCACAGCTCCTTGGGCTTGCGCCCGAGGTTGTTGGCGATCACCGCGTTGGCGGCGTCGAGGATGGTCTGGGTGGACCGGTAGTTCTGCTCCAACAGGATGACCGTGGCGTCGGGGAAGGCCTCCTCGAACTCCAAGATGTTCGAGATGTCCGCCCCTCGGAACTGATAGATCGACTGGTCGCTGTCGCCCACGATGCAGACGTTGCGGTGCTCGGCGGCGAGCAGCAGCACCAGCTCGTTCTGGACGGCGTTGGTGTCCTGGTACTCGTCGACCAGGACGTAGCGGAAGCGGCGGCGGTAGTGCTCGAGCACCTCGGGCTGGGTCGAGAGCAGGGTGACGGCCACCGACAGCAGGTCGTCGAAGTCCATGGCGCCGGCCCGCAGGAGGCGGGCCTGGTACTCGCGGTAGACGTCGGCGATCTTGCGTTCGAAGATGACCCGGGCCCGCTCGGTGTAGGCGTCCACCCCGACGTGGTCGTTCTTGGCGGCCGAGATGGCGGCGTGCACCGATCGGGGCGGGAAGCGTTTGGTGTCGAGGTTGAGGTCCCGCAGCACGTAGCCCGTCAGGCGCACGGCATCGGCCTGGTCGTAGATGGTGAACGACTTCGGGTAGCCCAGCCGGTCGGCGTCACGGCGCAGGATTCGCACGCACGCCGAGTGGAACGTGGACACCCACATCTTCTGGGCCACCGGGCCGACCAGCGCGGCGACGCGGTGCTTCATCTCCTCCGCCGCCTTGTTGGTGAAGGTGATGGCGAGGATCTCGAACGGCGAGACGCCCCGGTCGCGGATCAGGTGGGCGATGCGGGAGGTGAGCACCCGCGTCTTGCCCGAGCCGGCGCCGGCGATCACCAGCAGCGGACCCTCGACGTGGGTGACCGCCTCCCGCTGGACCGGGTTGAGGCCCTCCAGCAGGTCGCCGTCCGCGGCGGGGGGAGGCATTGTCGTCACCCTACCGGCGGGGTGTGACGGTCGAAGCGGGACCCGGACCCTCCCCGCCTGGAACAATCGCGGCATCACGCTCCAGGAACCTCTCGACGGATCCTCCGCCCCCCCGACCGGCGGCCGCCGGCGCCGCCACGCGCGCAAGAACCTGAAGCGGACGGCCTACGTGGTCATGTTCCTGCTCGTCTTCAACCACCTGGTGCTCCCCCAGGTGGGCGGGGCGCGGCGGGCCGCCAGCCTGCTGAGCCAGGTGAACCCGGCCCTCCTGCTGCTGGCCCTGGCGCTGGAGCTGGCGGCGTTCGCCGCCTACGCCCAGCTCACCCGGGTGGCCCTGCCCCGGGGGGTCGTCGGCCGGCTCACGTTGTTCCGCATCCAGCTCGCCACCAAGGCCGTCACCAACCTGGTGCCCGGAGGCAGCGCCGCCGGCGGCACCCTCGGGTACCGGTTGCTCACCTCGGCCGGCGTCGAACCGGGCCACGCCGGGTTCGCCCTCGCCACCGTGGGCCTGGGGTCGGCGGTGGTGCTGAACCTCCTCCTCTGGATCGCGCTGCTGGTGTCCATCCCCCTCAACGGTTTCAACCCCGCGTACGGGACGGCCGCCATCGTCGGGCTCCTGCTGCTCGGAACGTTCGCCGGACTGGTCGTGCTACTCATGAAGGGCAGCGAGCAGGCCGAGCGGGTCATCCGGGCCACCGCCCGCCGCCTGCCCCTCGTGGAGGAGGACGCGGCCGCCCGGGTGGTCCGCCAGATCGCCACCCGCTTGAAGGAGCTGGCGGCCGATCCGATGCTGATCCGGCGCAGCGTCTTCTGGGCGCTGGTGAACTGGCTGCTCGACGCGGCGTCGCTCTGGGTCTTCATCCGCGCCTTCGGCTCGACGGTGAACCCGGTCGACCTCGTCGTGGCCTTCGGGCTGGCCAACGTCCTGGCCGCCATCCCCCTCACCCCTGGCGGCCTCGGTGTCGTCGAGGCGGTGCTGACGTCGTCCCTGGTCGGCTTCGGCCTCGACCGTGGCACGGCCGCCATCGCCGTGGTGGCCTACCGCCTCGCCGCGTTCTGGCTCCCGATCCCCTTCGGGGCCCTGGCCTACGGCTCGCTCAAGGTCGGGCCCGGCTCGCTCACCCGTCGCCGCGAGCGCCACCCGATCCGCCGCCTCACCCAGGACGCACAGGAGGACGCCGACGTCCCCCGGTGGGAGGTCGACCCCAGCCGCCCCGTCTAGGGGTCAGGCCCCCGTCTAGGGGTCAGGCCCGAGGAGCCGAGCCGATAGGCGAGCGACCCGTGAGCACGGCGCTTGTTCCGGCGAAGCCGGACAACGGCGAGCCGGACGGCGGCCCTACCTATCCGCGCAGGTCCTAAGCATCGACGAGGCGGTTGCGGAACAGGTCGAGCACCCGGTCGAGGGCGTCACGGGTGGGGTGGCCGGGTTCGTCGACCAGGTCCTCGGTCAGCACCGAGTGGGCGCTGGGGTCGAGTCCGTGGGGGTTCCCCTTCGACGAGTCGATCTCGACGGACACGAAGCCCTCTCCCAGCTCGGATCGGAGGCGTTCGAAGCGCTCGGCCGGACACAGGCGGTCGGCGGTGAAGCGCAGGCCGAGCACCTCCACGCCGTCGTCGACCGTCCTGCGCACCCGCTCGAGGTCGGCGTCGCTGATGCCCAGGTCCGACTTGCGCCGGCGGCCGATCGGGAACGGGAGCGACGGCTGGCTGAGGACCGGGGCGAGCACCGTGTCGTCGACCATCATGGCCAGCGCGAACCCACCGGTGAGGCACATCCCCACGGCCCCGACCCCTGGCCCGCCGCACCGCTCGTGCTCGTGCCGGGCCAGGGCACGGAGCCAGTTCGTGACCGGCGAGGTGCGCCCGGCCGCCAGGGTGGCGAACTCACGGGAGACGCAGGCCCGGGCCAACGAGGACATGACGTAGGGCGCCGAGGGCACCTTGGCCGGGGTGCCGAACAGCGACGGCAGCACCGCAGTGCACCCGATGGCTGCCACCCGACGGGCGAAGTCGGCCACCAGGGGGGTGATGCCGGGTATCTCGGCGATCACGACCACCGCTGGTCCGGTGCCCGTCCGGAAGACACGCCGCTCGGCCGCCTCGAAGGCGAAGGACCCCTCGTCGAAGTCGTGCAACGCCTCGGTCACAGGGAACGGGAAATGCGGGCGATCGGGGCTGGGAGGGGTCAGACCCGACCGGCGCCGACGAGCTCGTCCCAGTAGTAGACGCTGTCGATCCTCACGTAGGACCCGGCGCTCGGGGAATGGATGATCTGGCCGTTCCCCATGTAGAGGGCGACGTGGTGGATCGTGGGTTGACCGTAGAAGATGAGGTCGCCGGGCTGTATGGCCGACATCGGGATCCGTCGGGACATGGAGTACATCGCCCGGGACGAGTGCGGCAGGGACTTGCCACCGTGCTGCCAGGCCCACATGATGAACCCGGAGCAGTCGAAACCCGTGCTGGGGCTGGCCCCGCCCCAGGTGTAGCGGACGCCGAGGACGCTGCGCCCGGCGGCGATGGCGGCATCGGCGCCCTGACCGACCGGCGGCTCTGGGTCGGGGGCGGGTGGCGGGGCCGGCGCGGGATCCGGTGCGGGGTCCGGCCTGGGGGGCGCTGGCTGGGTGGTGCCGGCTGCGCTGGGGCGCGTGGTGGGCGCCGGGCGGGGCGTGGCGGCCGGACGGGGCGGGGCGGCCGGACGGGTCGTGGCGGCCGGACGGGTCGTGGCGGCCGGACGGGGCGGGGCGGCCCGGCGGGGCGCGGTGGCCGGACGGGTCGTGGCGGTCCGGCGGGGCGCGGTGGCCGGACGGGTCGTGGCGGTCCGACGGGGCGCGGTGGCCGGACGGGTCGTGGCAGTCCGGCGGGGCGCGGTGGCCGGGCGGGTCGTGGCAGTCCGGCGGGGCGTGGCGGTCGGGCGGGGCGCGGCGGCGGCCCGTTGACGGGCGACGGCGGCCTGCTGGGCGGCCAGGCGCTGAGCGGCCACCCGGGCCTTGCGAACGGCCTCGGCAGCCCGGCGGGCCCGTTCGGCCCGGACGAGGGACGCCAGCTCGCCCTGCACCTTTGCGTTCGCCTGGCGGGCCTCGTCGACGGCTCCCTGGGCGTCCCGCCCCCTGGCGGAGACGTCGGCCTCGGCCTTGGCCGCCTGGCCCTGGACGCGGTGGAGGGCGGTGACGTCCTCGTCGGCGGCGGCCTGGGCGGCCCGCAGGCGGTCCACGACGTCGGCCCGGTTGCCCTGCGCCGCCCGGGCGTAGCCCGATCGGCGACTCAGCGTGGCGCCGTCCTCGGCATCGAGGACGGCCGAGATCTCGGGAGCGTCGTCGCTGCGAACGTACTCGTCGACGGCGTAGCCGGCCATGTCCTGTCGGCGGGAGGCCAGCCGGGCCTGGGTGCGGCGGGACTGGGCGCTGGCCAGTAGCACCCGCCGGTTGACCTCGGCCAGCTCCAGGCGGGCGTCGTTGTACTGCTCGGCGAGGACCTCGGCCTTCTGCTCGAGCGCCTCCAACCGGTCGGCGACCTGGCGGGCCTCCGCCTGCTTGTCGGTGATCTGGTCGCCGAAGGCTCCCGTCGTGCCCAACAAGGGGGTGGCGACGATGGCGAGGACCACGAGAGCGGCCGCGCCTCGTCGACGGAGCGATCCGGTCGGCATCACCGGGCACGTTACCAAACCATGACGATCCGTTACGAGACCGCGTCGACCGGTTTACCCCGCCCCGGCCCGGCCGGAGCGCTTCTTCGTGCCGCACGAAGAAGCGGGACTCGAGGGCCCGTTTCGCTTCTACGTGTGGAAGACGCCCTCCACGGGCGCGATCGACACGAAGAAGCGGGGCCGCCCTACGGACGCAGCGTCGTCACTCCCACGTCCGCCGACCCCACCCGCACCCTTGACGGCGACGCCGCTCCGCGGCGCCCCTATTCCCACGTCCGCCGACCCCACCCGCACCCTTGATGGTCGACGCTGCTGCGCAGCGTCGTCATTCCCATTCGATGGTGCCGGGGGGCTTGCTGGTGATGTCGTAGACGACCCGGTTGACGCCCGGGACCTCGCCGATGATCCGGTTGGAGATGCGCTCCAGCAGATCGTGGGGCAGCCGGGCCCAGTCGGCGGTCATCGCGTCCTCGCTGGTGACGGCCCGGACGATGATCGGGTGGCCGTAGGTCCGCTCGTCACCCATCACCCCGACGCTGCGGATGTCGGCCAGCACGGCGAAGGCCTGCCACACATCACGCTCGAGGCCGGCGGCGGCGATCTCCTCCCGCACGATGTGGTCGGCCTGCTGGAGGGTGGCGACGCGGTCCGGGGTGACCTCGCCGATGATCCTCACCCCCAGGCCGGGACCGGGGAACGGCTGGCGCCACACGATCTCGGACGGGAGGCCGAACTCCTCGCCCACGGCCCGGACCTCGTCCTTGAACAGGCTCCGGAGGGGCTCGACCAGCTCGAACTCCATGTCCTCCGGTAGGCCGCCCACGTTGTGGTGGCTCTTGATGCGGGCCGCGTCGCGGGTGCCCGACTCGATGACGTCGGGGTAGAGGGTGCCCTGCACGAGGAAGCGGGCGTCGGTGATGCCGCCGGCGGCCTCCTCGAAGATGCGGATGAACAGCTCGCCGATGATCTTGCGCTTGTCCTCGGGATCGGTCACCCCCGACAGCCGCTCGAAGTAGCGATCGGCCGCCCGCACGTGGACCAGCTCGATCCCCTGGTGGCGGCGGAACGTCTCCACCACCTGCTCGCCCTCGTCCTTGCGCATGAGGCCGGTGTCGACGAAGACACAGGTGAGCTGGGATCCGACGGCCTCGTGCACGAGGGCGGCCGCCACCGCCGAGTCGACGCCGCCCGAGAGCGCGCAGATGACACGCTCGGCCCCGACCTGGGCCCGGATGGCGTCCACCGACCGTTCGATGACCGAGGACATGGTCCAGGTCGGCTCGCACCCGCACACGTCGAACAGGAAGTGCTCGAGCATGGCCTGCCCGTGCGGCGTGTGAGCCACCTCGGGGTGGAACTGGAGAGCGGAGATCCGCCGCTCCGGGTCCTCGAAGGCGGCAGCCGGGCACTCCGGGGTGCCGCCGGTGACGGTGAACCCGGGGGGAGCGGCGGTGATCGTGTCGAAGTGGCTCATCCACACCGGCTGGGTGGTGGGCTGGGCGGCGTCGATCACCACCCCCGGGGCCACGACGGTGAGCTCGGCCCGCCCGTACTCGCCCCGCCCGGTGCGGGTCACCTCGCCACCGAGGTCCCGGGCCACGAGCTGGGCGCCGTAGCAGATGCCGAGCACGCCGACACCGAGGTCATAGACGCCAGGGTCGATGGTGGGGGCGCCCTCCACGTGAACCGACTTGGGGCCGCCACTCAGGATGACGCCGGCCGGCCGACGCTCGGCCAGCTCGGTGGCGGTGATCGTGTGGGGGACGATCTCGCTGTAGACGTGGGCCTCACGCACCCGCCGGGCGATGAGCTGGGCGTACTGCGCGCCGAAGTCGACGACCAGCACCGGCCGGTCGGGCACGGCCGGTTGGTCGGTCCGGTCGGCGTCGCCGGGCGCTGTCAACCCGTCACCCCGTCACCACCAGCTCGGCCTTCTGCAGCTCCTTGAGGGTGGCGTGGCCGCACAGCGCCATCGACCGGCGCAGCGCCCCCATCAGGTTCATGTCACCGCGGTCGTCCGGGGCCGGGCCCGAGAGGATCTGCTCGAGCGAGCCCCGGGTGCCCACCGCCATCACCCCGCCGCGGGGCAGGGTGGGGTGGGCGGCGGCGAGGCCCCAGTGGTACCCCCGGCCGGGGGCTTCGGTGGCGGCGGCCAGGGGGGCGCCGAGCATCACCGCGTCGGCGCCGCAGACCACGGCCTTGGCGATGTCGCCCCCGGTGGCCATGCCGCCGTCGGCGACGATGTGGACGTAGACGCCGGTCTCGTCGAGGTGGCGCATCCGGGCCGCCCGGGCATCGGCGATGGCGGTGGCCTGGTCGACGCCCGCACCCAGCACCCGGCGGGTGCTCGACGAACGGCCTGCGCCCACCCCCACCAGCACCCCGGCCGCCCCGGTCCGCATCAGGTGCAACGCCGCCTGGTAGCTCGAGCAGCCGCCGACGATCACCGGCAGGTCGAGTCGCCGCACGAAGGTCTTCAGGTTCAGGGGCTGGTCGGCGGCGGAGGTCACGTGCTCGGCCGAGACCACCGTGCCCTGGATCACCAGCAGGTCGAGCTCGGCCGCCACGATGGCCTCGGTGAGCTCCTCGACGCGGTGGGGCGTGACCGCGCCGCAGGACACCACCCCGGCGCTGCGGATCTCGCGCACCCGTTCGGTGACGAGGTCGGGCCGGACCGGCTCGCGGTAGATCTCCTGCAACCGGAGCGAGGCCTTGTCGCCACCGTCGGCGGCCAGCTCGGCGATCTCGGCGAGCAACTGCTCCGGGTCCTCGTAGCGGGTCCAGATGCCCTCGAGGTTGAGCGCCGCCACCCCGCCGAGGCGACCGAAGGCCACCGCCGTTGCCGGGCTGACCACGCCGTCCATGGCCGAGGCCATGACCGGCACTTCGAAGCGGAACGCGTCGATCTCCCACGACAGATCGACGTCGGAGGGGTCCCGGGTGCGCCGGCTGGGGACGATGGCGACATCGTCGAGCCCGTAGGCGCGGCGGCCCGACTTGCCCAACCCGATCTCCACCTCAGCCACCCCGGGACACTACCCGGACGGGGTGGCGCCTCAGCGGGGCTTGAGCTGCTTCAAGATCTGGCGAGCGATGGTCGCGTTCATCTCGTAGGCCGCCGACTTGCCGGCCTCGCGTGCCATCTTCACGACGCTGCCGCCGGTCATCTCCTCGACGCTGTCGAGGCCGTCGATGAGGGCCTCCTTGGTGGCGTCGGTGGCCTTGTACCCCATGCCGGTGAGCGCCTTGACCAGCTCGCTCTGGGCGATGGGTTGGGGGGCGGCGGAGGCGATGACCCGAAGGGCCTCCTTGGTCAGCTCGGCCCCCTGCTCGATGGCCTCGGCGGTGGTGAGGTGGCCCTCGTCCTCGCCTTCGAGGGACGCCAGCCAGCGGCGCACCTTCACCACCAGCTCGCCGTGGGTCTCACCGTCGAACGACAGGGTCGCCATGGCGCCACCGTACCCCCGGCCGGGTCAGCGGGCCGGGTCCCGGGCGAGGAGGTCGCGACAGAAGCTACGCACGGCTGACGTGAACGGGCCGGGTGCCTCCCAGGGCACGAAGTGGCCGCAGTCGCGGAGCAGGAAGGGGCCGACGTGGTGCGGGAAGACCACCGCCGCCATGCGGTCGAAGTCGGGGTAGAGCACGTGGTCGCTCGGGCCGAACAGGATCAGCGCCTCGGTCAGGGGGTTTCGGGCCAACAAAGGCGCTTCCCGCCTGGCGGCGGGGTCCACCGCGCTCTCGTACACCCGGAACGACGCCCGGAGCTTGGCCGCGTCAGCGAACGGCGCGGTGTGGAAGTCGACCGCGCCACTCCCCCCGTAGCGGCCGGCGATCCCGGGCCCGACCTCGACGAAGGCACCGGGGTGGGCCCAGAAGCGGGACGTGTAGAAGGTGGCGATGTAGCGCCGCCGCTGCTCGGGCGTCGCCAGCTCGGTGGCGAGGGCGTCGGCGTCGGTCCCTTGGCGCACGAAGTAGTCGCTCGCCTCCCGGGACGGACGGGTGGCCATGCCCGCCATGGCCGCCTTGTCGTACGGCAAGGGCGAGTTGAACAGCACGAGGCGCTCGACCAGGTCGGGTTCCCGCAGGGCCATGTCCTGCACCACGGGGCCGCCGAGGTCGCCGCCGGCCAGCACCACCCGCTCGTGGCCGAGGTGCCCGCCCACCAGGGCCAGGAGGTCGCGGCTGTGCGTGGCGACGTCGCCAAAGGGATCGCCGGGAGGGCCGACCTCGGAGTCCCCGAAGCCCCGCAGGTCGGGCGCGATCACCTCGAACCCGGCGGTGACGAGCGGTGCGACCACCCGCCACCAGATGCGTCGGGTCTCGGGCCAGCCGTGCACGAGCAGCAACGGCACCCCGCCGGCGCCCTCGTGCAGGAACGTCTGGCGGAAGCCCCGAACGTCCGTCGAGGAGGTGGCGAAGCGGGCCGGGTCGAGCTCGGTCGGGGGATCCTCGGCGGCCGTCACGTCAGGCTCAGTTGGCCCGCAGGTCGGTGGGGAAGTGAGCGAACCACGCGGTGGGTCCGGGCTGGCGGCGCAGCACCTGGGCCCAGAGGGTCTCGGGCTCGGAGGTGAAGGTGTCCTCGGGTTCGGCGTCGAGCACCCACCAGGCCCTGTCGGCGAGCTCGCCGGCGAGCTGGTCGAAGCCCCACCCCGCCGAGCCGGCGAACATGCGCACCCGCTCGGGCGCGTCGGGGGTCTCCTCGGGGGCCACGTTCAGGTCGACCGCACCGTCGGCGTGCAGGCCGATCACCGCGCTCGGCGCCACCGGCCCGCCGATGAACATCACGCCCGGCTCGGCCGCCCGTTCCCCCCACCCCGGGACCAGTTCGGCCGCCGCGGTCACGCTCGGGCGGTTGAGCACCACCCCGAACGCGCCCTCGTGCTCGTGGGCCAGCAGGAGGATCACGGTGCGCTCGAAGTTCGGGTCGCCGATCAGAGGAGTCGCCACCAGCAGCCGACCGGCGAGGCTCGCGTCCGCCATCGGACCAGCATGGCCCGCCGCCACCCCGTTGCCGACCAGGCCCCTCCGCAGCCCGGCGGGAACGGTTGGGTGGATCCGCACCGAAAACGGTCGTTCCTGCCCAAGCGTTCCTTCGGCCGGCCGAACGGCAACCGAAGGTCAGACCGGCGCAGCCAGCTCGCGAACCAGGTCCCAGGCGGCCTCGACGTGGCGGCGCTCGGTGGTGGTCTGGCCGATCGACAGGCGCAGGGTGAGTGCACCGTCGAGGCGGGTGTGGGTCAGGTACAGGCGCCCGCTTGCGTTCAGGTCGTCGAGGAGGCGCTGGTTGACGTCATCACCACCCCGGTGGCGGAAGCAGACGAGGTTCAGCGGCACCGGCGCGGCCAGCTCGAAGCGGGGGTCGGCCTCGACCCAGCCGGCCAGCTCCTGCGCCCAGGCCACGTGTCGGCCGACGTGGTGGCGCAGCCCTTCGGCCCCGTAGTGGCGGAGCACGAACCACAGCTTCAACGCCCGAAAGCGACGCCCCAGGGGCAGGTGCCAGTCGCGGTAGTCGGTCACCGCCCCCGAGTCCGAGGCGGTGTTGCGCAGGTACTCGGGAACGACGCTGAGCGCGGCGATCAGGGGCCGCCGGTCGGCCACGAAGAAGGCGTCGCACTCGAGGTTGGTGAACAGCCACTTGTGGGGGTCGACGCAGTAGCTGTCGGCCCGCTCGAGCCCGTCGTTGACGAAGCGGAGCTCCGGGCACACGGCGGCGGCACCGGCGTGGGCGGCGTCGACGTGGAGCCAGGCCCGCCCGCCGGCGGTTCGGGCGCCGATGGCGGCCACCGGGTCGATGGCGTGGGAGGACGTGGTGCCGACGGTGGCGCACACGAAGAACGACACCCGTCCGGCTGCGGTGTCGTCGGCCATGGCGTCGGCCAGGGCGTCGACGTCCATGGCCCGGCTGACCGGATCGGCCCGGACGAGGTGCAGCTGGTCGTCGCGCAGCCCGGCCACCCGGGCTCCCTTCACCACCGAGGAGTGGGCTTCGGTGGACGCGTAGGCCACGAGCCGGTCAATCGCCTCGACGCCGCCCACCCGCTCCCGGGCCGCCAGCAGCGCGCACAGGGTCGCTCCCGAGGCGCCGTCCTGGATGACGCCCCCGCCGTCGCCGGTGGACCGGAACCGGTCGGGCAGGCCGAGCAGCTCCACCAGCCAGTCGAGCACGAGCGCCTCGATCTCGGTGCACGCGGGGCTCGTGGCCCACAGCATCCCTTGCACGCCGAGGCCGGCGGAGAGGAGCTCACCGATGACCGACGGCCCCGAGGCGTTGGCCTGGAAGTAGGCGAAGAAGTTCGGGGACTGCCAGGAGGTGATGCCGGGCAGGACCACCCGGTCGACGTCGGCCAGGATGTCCTCCCACCGCTCCGGCGCTTCCGGGGGGTGTTCGGGCAGCAGGGCCCGCACGTCGCCCGGCGCCACCGCCGACAGCACCGGCAGGTCCTCCACCCCCTCCATGTACCGGGCCACCCACTCCACCGCCTCGTGGCCCCAGCGCCGGAACTCCTCCGGCGTCATGGCGTAGCTGTCGGGGCCGGGACCGCCAGGTTCCATCGCAGGAGCAGCGTAGGACCGGCCTGGCTCTCCTAAGATCTCCCGAAGCCCGCTGCCACAGGAGAGCCGTCATGGATGGTCCGCCCCGCCCGTTCCCCGAAGCGGCGGACGGCCCGGGGGCCTATCCGCCCAAGTTCGCCAAGCAGGGCCTCACCTTCGACGACGTGCTGTTGGTACCGGCCGAGTCGGCGGTCCTGCCGGCCGAGGTGACGACGCGCAGCCGGCTCACGCCTCGCATCGAGCTGTCCGTGCCGATCCTGTCGGCGGCCATGGACACGGTCACCGAGGCTCGCCTGGCCATCGCCCTCGCCCGCGCCGGGGGGATGGGCATCATCCACCGCAACCTGTCGATCGCCGACCAGGTCGCCGAGGTCGACATGGTGAAGCGCTCGCAGTCCGGCATGATCGCCGACCCGGTCACCCTCCCGCCCCATGCCCTGGTCAGCGCCGCTCTCGCGGTCATGGCCCGCTACCACATCTCCGGCGTCCCCATCACCGACCCCGAGGGCCGCCTCGTCGGCCTGCTCACCAACCGCGACCTGCGCTTCGTGGACGACGTCGACCAGCCCATCGAGCACGTGATGCGGCGGCCGCCGCTCGTCACCACCGCGGTCGGCACCACCCTGGACCAGGCCAAGGACATCCTCTGGCAGCACCGCATCGAGAAGCTGCCGGTGGTCGACGCCGACGGCTTCCTCAAGGGCCTCATCACCGTCAAGGACATCAAGAAGAAGACCCAGTACCCGGAGGCCACCGAGGACGAGAGGGGCCGTCTCCGGGTGGGAGCGGCCGTGGGCGTCGGGGGCGACGCCCTGGAACGGGCCGCCGCCCTCGTGGACGCGGGCGTCGACGTGCTCGTCGTGGACACCTCCCACGGGCACTCGCTCGGCGTGCTGGACGCGGTGAAGCTGATCAAGGACCGCTACCGGCACGTCGATGTCATCGGCGGGAACGTGGCCACCGCCGATGGCACCCTCGCCCTTCTCGACGCCGGCGCCGACGCCGTGAAGGCGGGGATCGGACCCGGGGCCATCTGCACCACCCGGGTGGTCGCCGGCGTGGGCGTGCCCCAGGTGACCGCCATCTACGACTGCGCCGAGGCGGCCCACCGCCGGGGCGCCACGGTCATCGCCGACGGGGGCGTGCAGTACTCGGGCGACATCGCCAAGGCCCTGGCCGCGGGGGCCGACACGGTCATGCTCGGGGGCCTGCTGGCGGGGGTGGACGAGAGCCCGGGCGACGTCGTGCTCCACCAGGGCGAGCGCTACAAGGAGTACCGGGGGATGGGTTCCCTCGGCGCCATGAAGGGCCGGTCCTACTCGAAGGACCGCTACTTCCAGGGCGACGTGAACGACGACGAGCGCCTCGTCCCCGAGGGCATCGAGGGGCGGGTGGCGTACAAGGGCCCCGTGTCCGGGGTGCTCCACCAGCTGCTCGGCGGCCTCCGCATCGCCATGGGCTACTGCGGGGCCGAGACGGTCGAGGCGCTCCAGCAGCGGGCCCGGTTCGTGCGCATCACCGCCGCCGGCCTCCGCGAGAGCCACCCCCACGACGTGCAGGCCACCAAGGAAGCCCCCAACTACGGCACCTGGGGCTGAGCAACAGCGCGGCGGAGTCCGCCAGGCGGAGCAGCCCCCGACGTGACACCCGGATGGCGAAGCCGCTCCGGGGGAGCGCAGCGGAGGAGGAGCTAGGTCAGACGGCGTCGAGGCGGCGGTCCTCCCGGGCCTGGCGGCGGGCGTCGGCGGTCATCCACTGGGCCACCACCACCGCCCCGGCCAGCACGCCGAACAGGTCCCCGACCGCCCAGAGGACGCCGGCGGCCACGTGCTGGTCGGCGATCAGCGTGGACCCCCACGAGCGGTCCACCGCGCCGTAGACGGCCCCGCCGAGCGGGTGTGTGTCCGAGGACAGCACGGCCAGTCCGAGGAAGGCGTGGAACGGGACGGCGAGGAGGACGAACAGGAGGCGGGCGGGGTGACCGATCCGGCGGCGCATCGGATCGAGGCCCACCGCCGTCCAGCAGAACAAGCCGCCGACGACGAGGAAGTGGACGTGCACGGCTTGGTGGACGACGTCGTTGCGCAAGGAGAGCTCGAACAGCGGAGAGAAGTAGAGGGCGAAGAGGGTGCCGCCGAACAGCACCCACGCCACCACCGGTGAGGTGAGCGCGGCGATGACCGGGTGGTGCACGGCCTTCAGGAGCACCTGCTGCATCGGCCGGCCCGAAGCCTGCAGCGCCAGGGTCACAGGTGCGCCGAGGGCCAGCAGCATCGGCGCCAGCATCCCCAGCAGGACGTGTTGCACGGTGTGGAGGCTCAGGAGCACGGTGTCGTAGCGGGCCAGGCCCGACGACGTGGCGAAGGCGATGGTGGCCAGGCCGGTGCCGAAGGCGGCGCTGCGGGCCGGCGGCCACCGTCGGGGGGCGGCCCGCTGCCCCAGGCGGCGGACTCCCCCCCAGTAGAGCCCGGCCGCCAGCACCAGCAGCAGCACCATGGCCGGGTCGGGCTGCCAGTCGAGCACCACCGTGCGGAACGTGGGCTCGGGCACCATCGCCCCATTGTCACTCGCGCCGGAGCGCAAGTCGGCTCGTCCGACGGGGATCGCCCGAGGCACAACGGCCATGCGAGCAGCCGCCACGCGAGCCCCGGAGGGGATCGCCCAACAGCACGGCGGCGTCGCGAGCGCCATGCGAGCAGCCGCCACGCGAGCCCCGGAGGGGATCGCCCAACAGCACAGTGGTAGAAGGGTGCCGATGGCAGCCGCCGCCGAGACCGTCCGGCGCCCCTCCCTGGTGGGAGTCGGGACGGTGGTGTGGCTGTCCTCGGAGATCATGTTCTTCGCCGGACTGTTCGCGGCCTACTTCACCCTGCGGGCCAAGAGCGCCGACTGGCCGCCGGCCGGGGTGGAGCTGGCGACGACACGGACCGCCGGTGCCACCGCCGTGCTCGTCGGCTCGAGCCTCACGATGCACCTGGCGGTGCGGGCGGCCGAAGAGGGCCGGCGCCCCGTGGCGGTGCGCTGGCTGCTCGTCACCATGGCCCTCGGCGCGCTCTTCGTCGGGAACCAGGCCCTGGAGTACGCCGAGCTCGCGTTCTCCATCTCCAGCCACGCCTACGGGTCGATGTTCTACCTGTTGACCGGTTTCCACGGCCTGCACGTCCTCGGCGGCCTCGGGTTCATGGGCTCGGTGATCGCCGTCGTCGCCGGTCGGTCCTCCCGGGCCCCGGTCGGCTCCACGGTGACCGTCTGCGCCTACTACTGGCACTTCGTCGACGTGGTGTGGGTGGCCATGTTCGCCACGCTGTACCTGCTGCGGTGACCGGTCGATGACGGGCCGGCGCCGGTTCCCGCTGGTGGTGGGCACGCTGGCCCTGGCCGTCGGGCTGGCGGTGGTGACGTCGCCCTCAGGGGCGACCTCCCGCGCCGCCCCCCAGGAGCGGTCGCCGGCACTGGTCGAGCGGGGCCGCCGGCTGTTCGTGCCCGGCTGCTCGAGCTGCCACGGGGTGCGGGGCCGGGGGGTCCGCACCGAGCGGGGCCAGTTCCGGGGCCCCTCCCTGCGCGACGCCGGGGAGGCGTCGGCCTACTACTACCTGACCACCGGGCGCATGCCGCTCCCGGATCCGGGCCAACCCCCCGAGCGCAAGGACCCGGCCTACTCCCCCGCCGAGATCGACGCCCTCGTGGCCTACGTGGGCTCACTCGGCGACGGCCCGCCGGTGCCCGCCGTCGACCCTCGCCAGGGCGAGCTGGCCCGGGGCGGAGAGCTCTTCCGCCAGAACTGCGCCCCGTGCCACAGCGCCACCGGGGCCGGAGGTGCTCTGAGCTACGGGCGGTCGGCGCCGACCCTGAGCGAGTCCGAGCCCCGCCAGGTGGGCTCGGCGGTGCGCATCGGCCCGGGCCAGATGCCCCGGTTCGGGCGCGAGACCATCAGTGACGCCGAGCTCGCTTCGATCGCGGCCTACGTCGCCTACCTCCGGAACCCCGACGACCGGGGCGGCGTCGCCCTCGGTCGGATCGGGCCGATCCCCGAGGGCTTCTTCGTGTGGCTGGTGGCCCTGGGCGCGCTGGTCGTGGCCTCGGTGTGGATCGCCCGCCGCTTCCAGGACCCCGAGGAGCCGGCGTGACCGTTCCGCTCTGCTCCGCCTCCGGCGGAGCCGGCTTCGCCGATCCGGCGGCCACGCTGGGGGCTGCTCCGCCTGGCGGACTGCGCAGCGGCGAGGAGCCGGCGTGACCGACGATGAGCCCAAAGGGCTCGATCCCACCCCTGAGGAGCGGCTCCGCCTGGCGCGGATCGGTGAGCGGTGGACGTCGCTCGCCTTCGTCGTGAGCATCCTCGGCGCGCTCGGCCTCGCCGTCGTCTACTGGCGGGGCGGCCAGCCGCAGCTCGAGGGCCTCTTCCTGGGCCTCGCGCTGGGGGGAATCGGGGTGGGCCTCGTGGTCTGGGCCCGCTACTTCATGCCCCACCGGCCGGTCATCGAGGAACGCCATCCCCTGGAGTCGACCGACGAGGAGATCGACGACCTCCGCCAGGAGTTCGAGCGGGGCGAGGCCATCCTGGCTCGGCGCGGCCTGCTCGTGAAGATGGCCGGGACGGCGGTGGCCGCCCTCGGTGGCGCCCTGATCTTCCCCATCCGCTCGCTCGGGCCCCGTCCGGGCAAGGACCTGAAGCAGACCGCGTTCGCCGACGGGGTGCGCCTCGTCACCGAGGACGACCGCCCCATCCGCCCGGGCGACGTGGTCGTCGACGGCGTGGTGACCGTCTTCCCCGAGGGTCGCACCGCCAGCGCCGACGCCCCCACCCTGCTGATCCGGCCCCGGGGCACGCCCCGGCCCCGCCCTGG
>JAABUS010001238.1_pt1 | contig 57478 bp, 42 predicted proteins | sample 5560161 | NCBI WGS metagenome assembly JAABUS01 (sample SAMN10711885, study PRJNA513376) | rock metagenome | isolation source: Antarctica rocks | place: Antarctica: Victoria Land, Trio Nunatak nord | collected 2016-01-04
AGAAACTCTAGAAATAATAGTAATTATAATAGAAATTAATATTAAATAATAAATTATAGATAAATAAATAAATAAATAAAGTAGTAATAAATATATAAATATATAAATAAATAGAGTAGTAATAAATAAATAAATGAATGAATAAATAGATAGATAAATAAATAGATTAATAAATAGATAAATAAATAAATAAATATACTTCAAATTTATTATCGTTTCTATTATATAATTTTATTATTTATTTATAGTTTTGGTAAGAATACAGTGTCAACGAAACAAGACACGCAAGAATTGCAGTGTCAACGAAATAAAACAGTGGTCAAGATTCAGTCTCAGTGTATTGTGTGTTCTCTTCTTTCTTCTATCTAGCGGTACGAATAAGCTACTATCTTATGCCAAGGCACTAGCTCTTATGTACTAGCAATCATAACAAGTTTACTCTTATCGCTCCCGTAATCTCTCTACGAAAATAATAACTTTATAGATTAATAATATAATATAAATTTATAAAAAAATTAAATCTTTAAATCTTTCTATTATTTATATAAATAAAAAATAATAATTCTTAAAAATTAATAAGAATATATAGAGATATTAGAATTTATTATATTAAAAGTAGATATTAAAATAAATTTATATTATTAATATAATTATTATATTAATAAATAATCTAAAAAATAAAATAAAATAATCTTTACGTTATTTAAATAGTAATAATTCTAATTAATATAAACTCTATAAATTATTTTAAAATAAACCTCGAAATTAATAATTAAATAATTAGAGTAAATAATTAATAGAAATAAAATATATTATATCTATATATATTTAAACCTTAAAAAATATTAATATTATAGTATATTGAGCGAATATATAATTATATATATAATTAATAAATTTTATAACTATATTATATAATTTAAATTAAGCTTTACCGCCCCCGTAATCTCCTTGCGGAGATGGCGACCCTCTAGTAATTGGTAGTTTATATACTAGTTGAGGCCCCAAACCAACTAACTATTAAGGGAAAAAAGGGTAAACTGATCTGTTTAACTGATAGTTAAACAGTTAACCAATTAATTATTGCGAACACTGAACCAATATCCTGCAACGTACACGTCTGTGATAGCGCTGGTGGTGGTGTTGACGAAGGGGGTAGTGGCGGTGGTGTTGTAGCAACAGCACAATCAAATGAAGTCGTTGGAGGCGTAGTAGTCCAGCCACAAGGTTGATTGGGGTCTACGGTCTCGATGGCGTGAATGGATGTCGAGTCACCGCACTCGTACCAATCAGGGCCGTTAGCGATGGCGGCGCAGGTGTTCTAAGGATCTGCTGCGTGGACGCATGACGAGAAGGCTGCAGACGGGTAATCTCGCGCGATAGCATTTCCAGAATATGCATACGGCTGAATCTGCTTGAAAAGCCGATTCTCTTAGAACCACCGAGCTTTTTGTGTTTCACCTGGATCGGGCTCCGTGAGACCGACGTCGCGGTAGCGGTGGCCTCCGAAGGCATCGCCATAGTTGACGAAGACCACAGGCTCCTCTGGTCATCTGCATTTGCCCGATCAGCAGCTGCTGAGAGTTGCTTGTCAAGTCAAGTGCAAGACCGTTCATGCTAATGCGCAATTCCGTTATAAGATTTGCTTGATTTTCTGGCTTTTCCACCCAAGAGTTGAAGCTGACGTTGTTACGTTGCGTGATTTCCTGGTCGAAGAATTGTGCGTAGCCAGTCAGGTAAAGCTTGAATCCTGGGTTTGTGACTTGCTTTAGGATAGGAGCAAGGTCACTATCGATGAGGGCGCGAACATCGTTATTTATTAAGTTTCCTAAAGTGGTGAGCTGATTTTCGCAGGAAGTGTAGTGATTGAATTGGGATATGCAGGCCTTGAGAGATTCGAAGAATTCTATCAAGCATTGGGTCAGCAAAGCTTTTCACGAACCAGAGTTGATTCATGGGACATCATTTAGCAACGCGCATAAGGTAGAAAGCCTTGCTTTCTTGGACGGCGGGTGGACCACAGAGTACGTCAACAGACGACGATTGGACCATGGGCTATGTTTTCTTGTGTAGCAGGAGGTGAAAGGGCTCTCTGTGCTTGTTCCATATGTCTCAATCATAATTGTTGGACCAAGTGGGTGGGCACATGTCAAATTTACAAACCTATATCGTTGTCGCCAATCGTTAGGGTCACCATGTCGCTGTCTGAGTCGATAGGCTTGGTCTCATTGCCAAGTAGGTAGAGTGTGTCTCCACCCGAACAGGCAATATTGGTAAGTATCCTAGTGCTGTATCCAGGCAATGCGATGTTGAGCGTAACCCCCTAAGCCTCGCTGTATCGACTGCATATCGTGTCTTCAGACAGCGATCCTCGGACACCTGCACCTGTTCCTGACGCATAGGAATATCCTAACAGGGCAAATTTGGCGATATCGTCAAGGTCGCCAGCAGCCATGCGGAGACAAAGGGTACCAATGAAGGAATATATAGAACCCATGTCGAGGGAAGTTCCCAGGGGATGGGAAGGAATTTTGGACGTGGAGGGCTCCTACCCGTGAACATGAACAAAGAGTAGCCCGGGTAAAGACAATCGTTTCAGATGTCGATGAGGAAAGGCGTGCCAGAGGATGCTTATGTATTATAGAATTCTGTAGGGGGGAAAACGGTGCATACATTGGTGGAGATCGAGCTTACCAAACATTCAATTTTCCCGTGCCACATACCTCGACATCTCACCTCTTACTTGGTATACGAATCATAGTTGGGGCAGCTGATTCTTGACTAGTTCGCTACACATTTTTGATACTTTCGTCTGTTGGCAAACAAAGCCATCGCCGATAGCTTCCACAGAGGGTAGACGCGGCCCCTTTCGTTGATCATGATTCATCATGTCTGCTCTATCTTGGTATACAAGGCATGACCAACCACGAATCAAAACATTCACGAACTTCACGGTCGGCGTTGCAAATCGTTTCAGACCCATCAGGCGTCCAGTAACGCCTTAGACCTCGCCGCCAGCCACCGTGCATGATTTGAAAATTCCTTCTTAGTCGGGGGCTCTATGGTGTAATTTCGCGAACCTGTGCATTATAGGGACTAGTGGCAAGACGATCTGACGTAGCAAAGCTGTAGGATGGAGTTTCAAGTACTGGAATGGATGCTTCCTGCCGCAGCGCTGCCTTGAAATGGAGAAGGTTATGTTCCAAGTGATAAGATTGACGTACACCGCTTCATCGACGCCGTTGAAGATGTTCTCCGCAGTGGGCGGAAGTGATACTTGAAAAGGTAAAGAACACTAGATAGCGATCATGCAAATCTTATGAATTTCCACTGATAAAGGCTAGCGGCCACCTTACCCAAATAGCCATCATAGTGGGCTGAGGCAATCCGCGAAGAAATACAGAGTAATATTGGTGAATGTCTCAAAATTCTTGCGGACACGAAGGATCGTGGTGGCCCTCGTGACGTAGCAAGGACAAGCATAAACATTGAGTTGACGCATCATGCCGCAGAGCTAAGCTGAGAATTAGAGATATTGGTGTTCCAAGTGGTGAGATGGATGCATCTTGCCGCACGAAGATGAGTAAATGGAGATATCACAGTGGCTAAGGGAGGATGCACTAGCTCAGCCAATCCCACAAAGGCTACGCCTCATTCAGGCAGCTGGAACCTTCACGGACGCATACACGGGAGGTTGGACTTGTCCGACCCTCGAATCTTCTATTCGATCGTCAGGTACTTCAAACGGTTACTCGAATGAAACTGTAGTGGGAAGACTCCAACTACTAGCACTGAAACCGACAGACACAAGGCAAGCTTTGAACAACCCTATTGGGCTCATAAGTAACTTAATCCATATACTGAAACAGGCTCCAAAGCAGAGAACAATCCGGATCTTGCAAACAAAGGTTTTCTTTAAGAACACTGGTAGCTGGTTGTCTTCTCTTGAACGTGGGTGTCCTCGGAATTTGAGGGATCTCGATAGAGAGCCTGACACATAGCATCAGAGCAGCTTTCGTAGGCTGTTGCAGTGCAAGTTGATGTGCTCACAGCACATGAATATGAGTAGAATCGCCTACTTCATTGGTAGCATACTCTTAGCGGTCAGCGTTCATCCTGAGGTATTCCATTTACCACTGCGCAAATCCTATCAAGTCATCTCATCAGTATGTAAAATTTCCCCATGCAGATAGAGGATTGGATCTTTTGACCCTGATGTGTTTTAGCATCCCACTGAATTGCTAGCATCGTGGGATCAAAATGGAGAGACACACCTCCGTCTACACCGGGAAAATCACCGCAACACCTTACATCAGGATACGTAGGATGATCCCCATAGTACTCCTATGCAAGTAACTCAGCTCCTTACAGTAACGAAAGGCCTCATCCGACTCACCATATACCCTGCGTAGAGCTGGCAACATCTCCTCCTGCTCTCCCAACTATCTATCGGCACACCGCCGCAACCATTCACAGTAGTAGTCGACCTAGCATGGACCAAACTCTTCGTCCCCTCCTCCAAGTGCACGGAACATGGATGTATAGAATACCACGCAATTTACGACTCATCCATGTCTTCGACGTACGTCAGCAATGGTACGGAGATGGAGCTCCACTACGCAGGCATGTATACTTCGGGTATCATTTCCGCGGATGCACTGCATATTGCCGGCCTAGAAGTCAAGGACCGTCAGTTTGAAGAAGCCACGCATCTGCACTCAGTCCCAGCCTATTGGGAGTTTGTTTTCGATTGCGTGCTAGGACTGGCGCCTCCGAAAGCTGGCGATGCCCAGGACAAGCTGCACCCACTTCCGATGATGGTATCGCAAGGCTTGCTTGATGAGAATAATTTTGCGTTGAAGCTACCATTGGGAGACTCTGATGACAGCAACGGAGAGCTAACCTTTGGTGGCATAAACGAAGACTTATTCACTGACAACCTGATCAGACCCTCAACAAGGAAATAGATCCCTATATCGAGGGGAAATGGACAGTGGAGGCACGTTCAGTAAAACTCTCCGATGGGAAGACCGTTGACAGGACGCTTGATGGCTATGCTGCATTCTTCGACTCTGGGTACCCATTCAGTGATCAACCGCTTGATGTAGCGCGAGAAGTGGTAAAGGCCCTCGAAACAAAGCTTAGTTCTTCTCTTTTCTTTGCTGTGCCGTGCAAAAAACGAGACAGTTTATCAGATCTAATATATGATTTAGGTGGCTTCGATCTGACGTTAACCGTATACAGTTATACCACAGTCAAGGAGAGAGATGAGTGTTCAATATGGTTCGACGGCTGTCTCGGAAACAAGGACGAGAATCTTTATCTAAGCTTGGATCTATGTTTTTGAAGGGTTTTTACAGTGTATTTGATCTGGAGAGGAGGACTGGTGGATGTAAGCTGAGATCTTCCTTGAGGCTCAACATAATCCACTGATCAATGATAGCTGACAATTCTGTTAATTACTAAAGTACAAGGAAATGAATGACTAGAAGAAGAAAGTGCAAATTACGACACAAAAGCTCCGTATCTCAGGGAGCACCGAGGATTTGTAGCCCGTCAAAGATGGCTTCGGCTTGCTGACGGCAAGCAGTGAACATCAAGTCTTATGTACAACCGTTAGCAGTGCGTCCTTAGCGTGTAAATCGACTAAAGTAGGGGACAGACATAAGGCGTCATTAAAAAATTAGAGTGTTGTTGTTGTTTTGATGTCTCATCATGAAGATCAGGGTTAAAAAGGTAGTAATCATCCGCCAAAGGTTGAATAGCGCGAGGAAAAGGGTGTAGCTCACCTCCTCATGGATACTGGCCTCCAGACAGTCATTCAACGATCCGACCTAATAATTGGCATTGTAGGAGAAGTCACGAGGAGGAAATACGCTTTCTTGGAGAGCCTCTGACGATAGCTGTTTCATTCATTTTATTTCCTCGTGCAGATATGCAAAATACGTAGCTACTTGATCTAGTCAAAGAGACCACCAAATCCTGTATAGTTGTCAGTAGCTGCCTAGTTGATATCTGGAACAGTGACGTACCTTCATCACTGCTGCTCTCGTTCTCGTTCTCCTCTTCAGCTGGCTTCTCGGCTTCGGCTGGCTTGTCAGCCTCGGTCGTTGCAGCTCCTGCCGCTGGCCCAGCCGACGCATAAGCATCAGGGTTTGCAATGCGGTCCTTGAGCTCATCGATTCCTTCCCAGCTGTAGTCGCTCTCAACTGCAACAGCCAACAACTGCTTGTAGCCATTCATGAAGCTGTGCATGATAGATGGTAGAGTAGGGTACTTGATGGCGAGAGAGATGGTGGTGATGGTCTGAATGGCGGAGTTGAGGGCCTTAAACAACTGCTCTTCCTTGATGTCGAGGACCGATGGAGCGAAGGTCTGACCACCATCGTAGACTTGCGAGATACTCATACCGTACGTGAATGGGGAAATGTTGAGCATGTTGAGAAGTGTTGCTTCGGACGCTCCGACCTTGGAACCAGCTTCCACGAGCTTCAAGTCCGTCGTGATTTCAATGGTACCACGAGCAATCTTGGTAGGGACACCGAGAGCTTGGAAGAAGGAAGTCTTTCCGGGCTCCATTCCAGTGTTCCCTGCGGGGACGAACACATCTGCAGGGGCAACGGCACCGGCTCTAGCTGGAGCAGCTACCTTCTCAGCGAGGATGACATCACGGGTCTTGTTGAGGTCGGCATTGGTGAAAATGAAACCGACATTGCCTGCTGCATGTCAGGACAAATTGAAGTTGTAGTATTATCTGTGGGTAATGCGTACCTTTGACGTGGGGAAGTAGACGCTCGTATTCAGGGAAGTCGGCGATGAAACCCTTGATAGCTCTTCGCACCTGTAGTCCCCATGATCAGCGCATTAATTCCGTTAACAGGGTATTAAGACTGTAGCGATGTCCCAGCGTTGCTTTTGTTCTCGAACCCACCATAGTGTTCTTGCCCATGAGTACCACTCCTGTGACCTCGCCCCCACTCCTCAAACTCTTGCGGATCTTGTGCATTTGTTGAGAGCTGACATTGTCGACAGTGACGATGAAGATTGACTTGTACCTATCTCACGGTTAGGCTTTGTCTGCCTGTGCAACAGATTGGGTTGACTGTACTCTTCAAGTAGGCCCTTGAGCTTGTCGAAGTAAGCCGCCTTGTTGCTGGTCTTGCCCCCCATATCTTCTTAGAATTGAAGATAGGATATTTAAGGGTCAAGTAGTGAGGATTTCTTGTGCTTGCGAAAGTTGCGAAGCTTTACTTGTGATGTTGTGGAATCAAGAGGGTTTTGGGCAGCAGACTGCACTGAGGGAAACTGTGGGTTCGCTTGCGCTTGGCGCGTCTAAAAGCTAGGGCCTTTTGGTTTCATCGAGTCTCGAACATCGCATCTTTTTTGAATGGAGTAAATACTTGATCCAAGATGCTGCATCCATATCAGTGCCTTCTTTCCTATTCTCGACCTGGTCAAGCTGAAGCTGGCGTACTAGTTGCGGCGTGTGGACCTTTCCTTCACACATTCAGTGTCCAAGATGGAAAATATCTCTCAACTTGGCCGTCTAATAAAGGCATTGACCCGTCCAAGAACAATAGGCCTGAACCCAGAGAAGGATTTAAAAACGTCAGATCAGAAGATCCCGACCAAGATTCTCCTGAGAGGCCAGAGAAGCGTCGGAAGCTTTCTCCAGCAAGAGATGACTCAGGAAGTTCCGCGGAAATAGTTGTGGATGGGGGCGAGGAAGCTGTTTCAAGTATTCAAACCAACAATGTGCTGAATCCATCCTTCATAAAACTTGCTGGCACTTCCAATGGCCAGTATGTTGTCGCCGTGACTGGCGAAGATAAATGTATCAGGGTCTTTACATTATCAGGAATTGGCATCTTGACCCAGCTGAGTGAACGGTGAGTCTTTTTCGAAGTTCACGATTACATTGAGCACTTATGAAGGATAGGTTGATGCCTAAGAGGCCATGCGCGGTGGACTTGACACCAGACGACTCCACTATATTGTGTGCTGATAAGTTTGGCGATGTCTACTCGTTGCCTCTCATGGGTCAAACGTACAAGCCCGCAGTTGCTAGTCCTGAAGGCATCCCCACATCTACAGATAAAGCCAATAAGATCTCGCAAAATAAATTCGTCCCTGCCGCTACTTCTCTGACTGTACACACTAAAGGAAATAGAGGGGCTCTCCATCAGCAGCAGAAGATCACATACTCGAAAGTAGAGAAAAAGAGTCTCAATTTCGACCACCAGCTGCTACTTGGCCATGTGTCTCTCCTGACGGATGTCATATGTGTAGCCATGACTCCTTCCGCGGGTAAATCCCGAGACTACGTATTTACTTCAGACCGTGACGAGCACATTCGCATCTCTCGGGGTATCCCTCAGGCGCATATCGTTCAAGGATACTGTCTTGGTCATACCGAGTTCGTCAGCAAGCTTTGTATTCCGCCAGCCTGCCCTCACCTGTTGATCTCTGGCGGAGGTGACAATTATCTACTATTATGGGACTGGCTTGCAGGAACAATCCAGCAGAGAATTGACCTGAAGACTTTCGTCGAGGCCTTTAAAAAGTCGTATATGTCATTCGCAACTACTGCAAAGCCTGGTAGGAATGGTCAGAGCATGGCTGTTGACATAAAAGAGAGCCATACGGGTGAGAGACTTGCGGTCTCGAACATTACGGTAGGAGAAGGCGTTGTAAATGATGTTCATGAGTGCCACACAGAGATCATTGTGACATGTGAAGGGTATGTCTGGTGATTTGGTGTCGAGTCGTCCGTGCTAACATCTTACGTAGTGTGCCTGCTCTGTTCTTGTATAGGTTAAGACCAAATGGTACGATGACATTCGAAGGCAGTATATCTCTCGAAGGCAACGTACTCGACGTGGTGTTCCTCAAGGAACGACATTCTATCATCTACTCAATGGACACAATCCACAAGCCCATGTCGACCACAGTCGTAGCGTGCGATCAAGATCAGACTGTGCGCCCTGTAATTGGTGTACTACGGTTCAACTCGGACATCTCTTCTTACGAGAAGATTCTTAAACCTACAGGAAGTTTTGTTGCAGCTATGTATGATGTTATCAATGATCAAACCTCTGGCTCCCAGGAAGCCAAGGTGGAAGGGAAATCCATAAGAGACTTGCTTTATGGTCTAGAAAGCCTTAGGAAGCGTGGTACAGAAGAATACAACGATATACACGAAAGATAATACCAATCGTTCTGTCAAAGTCCCAGACTTTTCCTTTGCATTTCAACGTAGCTGTAGTGGTACATGGCCAGATGTAGATTTGTTGACAACTATTAGTATGATTTGACACCGACATTTACGTCGTACTCTACAAGACTCACGACCGAGCAAGCACACCGTCAGAAGCCTTATCTTATGGCTGCGCCGATCAACGAAATTCTACCATTTTCCTGTATATCTCTCTCTTTATGCCAGCAGTACAGTCATATAGGCGTTCTTGTCGGAATCTCAAACACGCTTGGTGTGGCGACTTACTCGGTTGGTACCTTAGTGCCGAGCACACATAATGCTTTATGACGACCTTTGCATAAATGCTCAAAGCGTATACTCAGCTCCTGACGCAGAACCTCTAAGCCCTATGGATTTTGTTCGGTGGCGAGCTAGAACTCTTGCTATCCCGGTCACTAGATCTCAGTGCCTGCAGACCCTCTACTCATGCGATTAGGCCTGAAGAAGACCTGGAAGAAGACAATTTAATAGGTCTCAGGCCCACGAGCGAGATATACGAGGCGAGATGTCAAGGTTCATGAATGAGAGCCTCATTGTCTAGCATAAAAAGGCTTTGCACTAAGCTTTACCAGCTTGATTTAACTATCTTTGCTGACTTAGACCTGCTGAAACTTGCACATGAATAAATCACACCTACGTTGGGCCGGCATCCGCGCGCGTTTGCTTTCATTGGCATCCTAGGCTTGAATGTCATCCTCACAGTTGCCGGATATGTCTTTCAAATCCCCGCACCTGTAGCTCCTTCGTCACTTCGTTTCCAGGCCCGCTTCTCAGCCAGACTCTGCTCTACTTCGCTGTCTAGCATCTGTGTTACGTACTTACCAATGTTTGCGAGAAATTTCCAATTATGGAACGAGCCACCACGGGCAATATAGAGATTGCTCCATTCTGGGTGGGGACTGATGATGAAGTCTTGCTTCGGCATTACTGCGTCCCTCTAAGAAGTATCGATATTTGGTCAAGACCGTCAAAAGCCTAGAAAGCCCCCACGAATAATTCCTGTAGTATTCGGGCTCCATCCCCTCAATCAATTACCGTAAACTTCGTTCCTCACGATATGTGTCTCACCTTTAAGACCGTGTGGAACATCTTGACTCTAGCTGCTTTGAGTAGCACGTTGGGGTGGAATTGAGATGGTCTGTTTCGACACTTCGTGGTATGCGTTACGCGGGAAGCTGAGTTCGTGAGTACATTTGACAAGGCCACGCGGGCCTATAGGAACAGTTTCACCTAGTAACTGTATCAATACATGGTGGATTTCCTTGGATTTCCTAGTACATAGGATACGAACCGGAAATCTTTCTGGTGGGGTTGACTAGGACAGGGGCTTCTTGAATTTTCTCCATCTGGTCCTTAGGCACATAAAAAGCGCCCGTCACGGCAGCAGCAGCTACCAGCCTTCCGGAAACCTGGAGTTAGGGTCGATCAGGAGCACTCTCCGCGATTAGCTTGACTGTGTGGGTTCCAGTGCATGTAAGAGTAGTGTCAGCTGTCAGTACTCGCCCGTCTGTCGTCTGAGCGCCGAGGCAGGATCCTGAGTCGTCAAAAGAAACCTTAAAAACAGTAGCAGTCTCATAATGAACATCGAGCTCAACAGCCGCTTGGATAATGCTTCGTAAGGCATTATCAGCCTCTCCCCAGCCTGCTCGTGGATTCCAAGTAGATTTCTGCACCTTATCCCATTTGGCGGTTTTGAATAGGCCCCCAAAGCGAGCTTGAGCGACCCCAGAATCAAGCAATCTCCGCAAGGGAGGCTTCTGTGATTGACTTGTGATTCTCGATGATCCTGATTCCGGCCTCAGCTATGCCGGCGAAGAGAAGTTCTGTCTCATGATAACATGGCTTCAGAAGAGCAACAGACCTCCAAAGTCCCTAGGCTTTCAACGCCAGTCTCATATAAGCGAGTTCTTCGTATTCGGCACGAATGGTTTTGTTGAGATCATGGGCTCCGGTGGTGGGACAGAGAAAAGGTGTGCGGTCGAGCAGTGTAACCTCTGCTGATGTGTTACATCTGTTTTTAAAAAAGAAATGTAGATGCACCAGCGCATCCTACTCCTTTTGAGAAGATAAGATGGCTGCGCTGAAAATGGTCCCATGGTTGCCTAGGAGCCGAGCAGCGTTGTTTTCTTAGCAGGTTGGAGTCAAGAAAGACTTGAGACGGAATGGCTAGCTTCCAAGAGACTATGTTCTTCTTATGCAGTATATTAGAGAAACACCCATTACGCGAATCAAAGCCGTCAACGGTTTCGACTTTGCACTAGGTATGTATGACAATTCCTCCCTGCCACGATGCTCCTCTTTCCCCTTGCCTGTTTTCTCATTAACCATGTCTCTTTCTTCAATTCTTTCTGAATCAACATATAGATGATGAATGACGCTATCATTATGCCGATAAGCAAAACATCTCATTAGCACACTGAATGCGCAGAACAGTAGTCGCACCTGGCCAATGGTAGCCCAAGAAAGGCGTTTGCCAAACTCTAAATTATTCCGCCAGCTTTCAATGTCTGTTCCTCTACATCCCGACAATGACAGAATTTGCCCCTTTAAAGAACGACCTGCTTTTGAGGACAGTAAGAGGTACGGTCAAGACGAGCAATGCCTGTTCAATTGCTCACACTGAGCAGGCGAACGTGTTGAACGACCGCCAATATGGGTGATGCGTCAAGGCAAGTCACAGCTCTCTAAATAATAAAGGTGTGCTAACAAAGCCGAAGCTGGAAGATATCTTCCTGAATACCACGAAGCCAAGGGTAGCCATGACTTCTTTGCGTGCTGCCGCAGCCCCGAGATCTCCTCGACTCTCACCCTCCAGCCCATTGATCGCTACGAATGCCTTATCGATGCCGCTATCATATTTTCTGACATTCTGGTCATACCCCAGGCAATGGGCATGACAGTAGAGATGCTCGATGGAAAAGGCCCACACTTTCCCTATCCTTTAATGTCACCCACCGATGGACAATACGAGGAACTTTTGGCGAGAGATGTGGACGTGGAGAAAGAGCTGGACTATGTTTACAAGGCAATCACCATGACAAGACAGAAGCTCAAGGGCCGAGTGCCCCTGTTCGGCTTCTGTGGGGCTCCTTGGACGTTGCTGTGCTATATGGTGGAAGGTGGAGGGAGCAAGATGTTTGTACAGTCCAAGACGTGGATTTACAAATATCCTTCGGAAAGTAAGAAATTGTTAGAGAAGATTACTATGCTATGTGTCAAATATCTCGCATTGCAGGTCAAAGCAGGAGCACAGATCGTTCAAGTCTTTGATTCTTGGGCTGCGGAGCTATCGCCTACGGCTTTCAGAGAGTTCTCGCTGCCATTTCTACGCTATATCTCAAAGCACCTCCCTGAACAACTTCGCACCCTGAAACTGGATCCGGTACCTATGGTTGTCTTCGCAAAGGGCGCGTGGTATGCTCTCGACGAGCTTTGTGATTCGGGCTATCAAGTTGTTGGGCTAGACTGGCTCCAAGATCCCGCAGAAGCTGTGAAAATCGCCAACGGTCGAGTAGTGCTGCAAGGAAATATGGACCCCGGTGTCTTGTATGGTGGCAAAAAGGCCATCACTGCCGATGTCGAACAGATGGTTCGTGGATTCGGAGGTGGCAAACAGGGATGGATTGCAAATCTCGGACACGGTAAATAGGTTCATGCAAACAATGCCTGGACTCTCAAATTGACATATCGTTTAGGTGTCCAGCCAGGCGTCAAGCCCGATGACCTAGAATTCTTTTTCCAAGAAGTACATCGGCTTGCTGGCAGCGGGGCAAACTTATGACCGGTTCTGGAACGACAACATAACGCATTCACGAGGTAACAAAAGCATAACATAGGCGCCCACGAGCTCTATTGACCTTCAATCCCCTATGTCCTCATTCCTGTGGCATCAAAAGTGCTTAGCTCACTTTTGCCACCATCAAATAGACATAAAATGCTCAGCGGAACTCACCACACTTCAGGCTTTTGCTCGATGAACTTGTTCATCAAATCTTGGCATTCTTTGTTTTCAAGCACGATAACCTCTATGCCTCGCTGCTTGAGATACGCCTCGCCTCCAAGAAATGTCTTGTTCTCTCCTATTACGACACGAGCGATTTTATACATGACGCAAGCACCAGTGCACATATCGCAGGGAGACAGGGAGGTATACATCGTCGCGCCTTTGTACGCTGAAGCTGGGAGTCTGCCTGTGTTCTCTAAAGTCGAGATCTCTGCCTACATATCACCAAACCATGTCAGAGGGCGTGTTCAATCACATCTCGACCGAGAAGCCTACATGTAGCGTTGCGCTTCCTTTCTGCACTCGGAGATTGTGACCTTTGCCGAGGATAGCTCCATCTTTGGCTACCAAGCAAGCACCAATGGGCACTCCACCCTCGTCGAAGCCAGCTTTTGCCTCCTCTACCGCTGCCAAGAATCCCGGATCAGATTCCATGGCCTTTATCCAATATATTGGGCGGAATGGATAATCTAGGATAAAGTAATATGACAATCAATCCTCTCTCAGAATTCTATGTGCGATTACCGGTATCACCTCGAAAAGGCTAGCTTAGCCGAGGAAGGCTTCTGGGTTCTCTGCACTTTGCCTCCGACTTTGTGCCGACAGTAAACCTTCTACATCCCTTGAAAGAGCTCTGTTTTTTGGGGACTTTTGATTGCAATGACACTGAAGTCCATTCGGATAGTCACAACATAGAAATTGCGAGTAAACGCTCCAGGCGGCAATAAGGCTGAGAGCGCAGAAATCTTTAGAATCGTTCGGAACCCGCACTAGTTCTAGTGTAATCGCGGCTCGCAATTTCCAATCAGCCCGATCAATTCATTTTTCGAACATCAGTAGCTGAACCTGCAATACTCCGTACAACCTCACAAACTACGAATAATCTACTCTACCTGGTATACTCTGTACTCTTTACGTCAATACTGTCGCATCAGTTGTGACAGCTGCTACCTCAGGCTTGTTCAACCCTTCAACTGGTATGTGCTTTAGCCTACACTGGCCTTGGTTCAAGGTTTCACCAAGCAGGAGGCATCAACCTGGTATCTCAGTAGCTGACTCTCATGTTGCATAGTCTCAAAATCTTATCTAAGACTCACCACCAAATACAACCAGACCTCACACAAAACTAGGTCTACGGAGTTTGAGTGGCCGCCACCATGGTCAAAGAGACAGGGTACTATGATCTGCTGGGGGTAAGCATATGTCTAAATCGGAGTGCACTTCACCACCACGAATGACTGACCCAACTCTTCAGGTTAGCCCTTCGGCAACGGATGCTGAACTGAGATCGGCTTACAAGAAGGGAGCATTGAAGCACCACCCTGGTACATGGAGCCTTGTACAGATGCACACTTCTCAAGCTAACAATTGATCAATAGACAAAAATGCCCACAACCCAGAAGCTGCAGAAAAGTTCAAGGATCTATCAAAAGCATACGAGGCTCTCTCCGATCCTCAGAAGCGACAGCTGTACGATCAATATGGCGAGGAGGGTCTAGAGCAAGGTGGTGGCGGTGGAGGCATGGCAGCTGAGGATCTGTTCGCTCAATTCTTCGGTGGTGGTGGTGGTGGTGGTGGTGGTGGGGCCTTCGGTGGAATGTTTGGAGGCGGCATGCGGGAGACTGGACCAAAGAAAGCCCGAACAATTCACCACGTCCATAAGGTCTCGCTCGAAGACATCTACCGCGGCAAGATATCGAAGTTGGCTCTACAGAAGTCTGTCATATGCCCTTCATGCGAGGGTCGTGGTGGTAAAGAGGGTGCGGTCAAGACTTGCAGCGGCTGCAATGGCGCAGGTATGAAGACCATGATGCGTCAAATGGGCCCTATGATCCAGCGATTCCAAACGGTTTGTCCAGACTGCCAAGGAGAGGGCGAGATTATCCGCGACAAAGACCGATGCAAGCGTTGCAACGGAAAGAAGACTGTTATCGAGCGTAAGGTCCTCCATGTGCATGTCGACAAGGGTGTCAAGAATGGCCACAAGATCGATTTCCGGGGCGAGGGAGACCAGATGCCTGGTGTTCTGGCCGGTGATGTGCAATTCGAGATCGAGCAGAAGCCACACCCCCGTTTCCAGCGCAAGGACGACGATCTCTTTTTCCAAGCCGAGATTGACGTTTTGACCGCCCTTGCTGGAGGCCAAATTCATATCGAGCATCTCGACGATCGCTGGTTGACCGTGACCGTTGAGCCCGGAGAGGTTATCAGCCCAGGTAGGCTGCAAAAGATGCTGCGCTTATTGACCAAGGCTAACTTCAAACAGGCGAGGTCAAAATGATTCGCGGCCAGGGCATGCCCTCCATGCGACACCACGACTTTGGCAACCTGTATATCCAATTCGACGTCAAGTTCCCAGAAGCCGGCTTCAACAGCCCCGAGAAGATCCAAATGCTCGAGAACATCCTTCCGCCCCGTAGGCAGCAAGCTCAACCACCACATGATGCCATGGTTGACGATTTCAAACTGGAAGAAGTCGACCCAAGTGGACAACGGAGAGCACAAGGTGCAACGGGCACGGAGGAAGAAGATGAGGACGGGATGCCCCAAGGAGCCGAGAGGATGCAGTGCGCATCTCAGTAGACGACGGACACCTGATGAGATACGAATAGATGCAGACATGCGATCATCCCAGGCACGATACTACCTTACCCTTTTACACTTAAACCATACTCGCTCGACCTGTCCCACGGACTCCACATGCGCTATGCATCTATCGCTTGACGGAAACGAGGGATTACTAACACGGGCTCTCCTCCCATGATGAATGGCGTTTCGGCCTCGGTCCTGGACATTCATCGATTGCGACTGCATTTTCACTCCATAAAGGGGCCGATAGATTTCTTTGTGGGGGGGTCAACAGCATTTACGCTTCGTCTATGATAGAAGCGTCCTCATTGCAATTATGCATGGCGTTTTAAAGGAGACTAATTCAAGAAGATGCACTGCATTCAATCCAATCCCGGATGTGAAAATTTACTACCCTACAAGTGCAATGCTGAGAACATTCGGGACATTTCCAAATAATGATGCTTCTGCTGGTTGCATACAGAATGATCGGGTTGACAAATTGTACAAAATAACTCTTTAAGGTCTTGGACTATCCACATTTAGCTCGTACGAAAGGGTCTACCGAGTCTACTTCCTTATCTGTCCCGTCTGTAGACTAGACAATATCCGAATTTTCAACCCAACTTCGTCTCAGAACCACTCCCATCGCCACGACAGCCTGGTCAAAACCAGCCCTAGAAGGATTGACCCCCGAGTCGGCCACACCCATAAGTCGGCCACCCTGTAGGGCTGAGTCTCTAGGGTTTTCTTAGGGGTAGACAGTCAAATAATCATAACTTACGCACCAGACTAATGTGAACAAAGGTTTTGGTATGAAAGCTATAGCCATGAATAATCACTACAAACTTGTACGCGGAATAATAACGTCAAAATGGACGTTTGTGGAGTTATAGGTATGGCCGACTCGGGGATGAACCCTTCTATATTATCGCGTCGCGTCTCTAGCTCGGACTTTCAGGTGGCCCGACCTGCAAACTCAGCAATGCACAACGTTCGCTTGCTCTCCATCCGTCAGCGTCTTTACTCAAGATGGTTACATATATGGACTTACAGGCGCGCAAGCAGCCTGACTGGCAGCTCCTTCGCCCGCCATAGAGAGCCCCTCCAAAGTACTTCTCAAACCCAATGGCGGGGAGCAAAATCAAAGGCCACTGTCTCTGTCAACGAGCTTCTAGGAAGCCAGTCTGGGCCTGCATTGAGCTTACCAGATAGCGAGGATGCTGGGCCAGCATACCCTACTGTAGTGCAGCAGGCGCGTAGTAATATGCGGAAGTACGACAATTGCGTTCTACTGACGAGAGTTGGCAGCTTCTACGAGGTATGAATTACAGAGATTACTGATTCTGGCTATGCTAATACGAGATGCAGCTTTACTTCGAGCATGCGGACAAGTATGGACCTCTCCTCAACCTCAAAGTGGCCCAGAAGAAGACCGCAGCTGGGCCGGTGCCCATGGTACTGTCCCCTGGACTTCTCCTTTGGGAGAAAAAACTCGTGTGCTGATAATCTTTAGTCAGGCTTTCCGTTCTACCAACTCGATCGATTCCTCAAGATCCTCGTCCAAGACCTCAATGAATTCGTGGCCATCAGCGAAGAGTTTCCTAATACTGCATTTGGAACTGTCAAATCGGGAGACTTGATGCATGACCGCAAAGTGACAAGAACGATCACGCCGGGGACATTGATCGACGAGAAATTCATGGACCCGTATGAAAGCAACTTCTTGTTGGCCGTTTACCTGATTGGCCCTGAAACGGCTCCCAACACTTCAGAAGAGGGGAGCGTTCATGTAGAGCTTACAAAGGGCTCAATACCCTCTTCACGGATATTACAAGCTATCGGTCTTGCGTGGCTGGATCTTTCGACAGGAGACTTCTTTACCCAGACTACAACCTTGGGTGCATTGGCTTCAGCAACTGCCAGAATAGGGGCAAGGGAAATCATTCTAAGTGATGGACTTGACAAAAGTATTCAGCAGAACATATTGGACACGCTCGAGCAGCAGCGTGACCTCGTCACGTACCACTCTAGTCAGCCTGCGGAGGTCCCGATGTCTACTTGGACACCGATGCTGGAAGCGGCCGTACCTCCCAAGATACAGGATACGTTTACTAGGGAAGAAGTGGCCGCTGGAAGCCTACTTCTGGCCTACGTCAAGAAGAGACTTCAAGGTCTAGGCATCAAACTACAGCCTCCGGTCAGAAGACAAGAGAAGGAGACCATGAGCATAGACAAGAACAGCATGAGAGCCCTTGAGGTGCTAGGTACTTCAAAAGAAGGCCTTGGCGGAGGTAAAGGTAGTCTGCTGCACACCGTTCGCCGAACTGTCACCAAGAGTGGAACCAGATTACTCAGAGACTGGATTGCTTCGCCCTCGATGTCTTTACAGGTCATTAATGCAAGATTGAATCTCGTCTCGCACTTACTGCATGATCGAGCATTCAAAGAGAATGTCACGAATTTGCTTCGCCGTACTTTTGACTCCCGCCGACTTGTCCAGAAGTTCTCTATGGGTCGTGGTGATGCAGATGATCTGATCAGTCTACTTAGAACTGTTGAGGCAACGAATGGGATTGCTAGCACGCTCGAGAGGCAAGTCTCTCCACCCACTCCCCATCCGGACTTGCAGAACGACAACCAAAGCTCACGCCATTCATTACAAGCATTGAGCCGTCGACTATCCCTTGAGGGCCCAAATAAACTTGCTGCCCTGATCGCGGCATCTATAGATGAAGATAGCTTGAATGAAAGTCACCGCATCGAAGAAACGGAGACGGCCGACATAGTATCAATGGCACAAGAAGTTCTGCAAAGCGAAGGCTCTGCCGAAGACCAAGCTGCCATGTCACATGTCTCTCGATCCAAAGTAAAGCAAAAAACCTCAGCAGAGCAGGAGACAGTGGACGAGGATACCTGGATGTTACGCAGAAGCGCGAGCGCTATTTTGGAGAGGTTGCATGAAGCACTTGATGGCCTCCGTCGAGACAAAGCGTCGCTGACTTCCCGTCTGCGAGAGAAACTAGATGCGCAAAGCTTGACCTTGCGATGGACTCCAGGTTTAGGATATATCTGTCACGTCAAGGGAGTAAAAGACGTCGCCGCCTCATTGAAGTCCTGTACTGCCGCTCGAGACGTCAAGACGACCAAATCGACAAGATCCTTCCACCAGCCTGAATGGAGCAGCCTTGGAAGTAAGATTGATCAGGCGAAGCTACGCATCCGAGCAGAAGAACAACGCGTCTTTCAAGAGTTGCGTGGGCAGGTGGTTCTGAACCTGGTGAAATTACGGCGAAACGCTGCAGTGCTTGACGAGCTCGACATTGGTTGCTCCTTTGCTACTTTGGCAGAAGAACAAGGACTCGTTCGACCGACACTAAATCTTAGTCTCAATCACACGATTATTGGTGGAAGGCATCCTACGGTGAAATTAGGCCTGGAAGAACAAGGAAGAGCTTTTGTTAGCAACGACTGTTTGATCGGCGAGAAGGAGCGCTTGTGGCTGATCACAGGCCCCAACATGGCTGGGAAAAGTACGTTTCTACGTCAGAATGCGCTAATTTCGGTACTGGCCCAGATTGGGTCCTTTGTCCCTGCAGAGCGCGCGGAGATAGGCCTCGTCGACCAAATCTTCACCAGGGTCGGCTCTGCCGACAACCTTTTTCGAGACCAATCTACATTTATGGTCGAGATGATGGAGACCGCCGCGATCCTCAACCAGGCCACGCCTCAGTCCTTCGTTATCATGGACGAGATAGGTCGAGGCACCACCCCAGAAGATGGCATAGCGGTAGGCTTCGCATGTTTGCATCATCTTTACCACAAGAATCGGTGTCGAACACTGTTTGCTACGCATTTCCACACGTTGGCTGACATGACAAAAGACTTTGAGCATTTGGCCTGCTACTGCACCGATGTGGCAGAGGGATCAGGGGGCTCGTTCTCTTTTGTTCATCGGCTTCGAAAAGGCGTCAATAGAAGCTCCCATGCTTTGAAAGTGGCGCGTCTTGCAGGTATTCCGGAGGCAGCAATTGAGACTGCTCGAACGGTGTTAGAGAGCTTCGATTCTAAACGCCCCGGGCTTGTCGAGACGATATCACTAGAAGCGGCAGCAGCTTGAAGCAATGGCTCAGGGCCATATATAGGTCACGAATAGGCCATTGATGGTTTCACGCGGCCCATTCTCGTCGCCTCCTTGCCAACTTTTCGCGACTTCTGGTCCATATTTAGGCCAATGCTGCGCTATCAGCCTGTGTCTCCTGAGCGACGATCATGCTGACAACGAGCTGGAATACAGTAAGATCTCAGGTCAAATGATGAAGATTAAACCCTGCTCAATGCGGCTGAACAATGGAATATCGATATACCAATGCAATTGAGAGGATAACACCCAGTTCTCAACTTTTCTCAACAGCACTTCGAGTCCAGGAAGGGGAACTCGCTGGTAGCGAATACGAACATCCAAAAGATGGGAACATCGCATAAGGGTCCCCGGGTCACGTGACCTCGCCTAAAGCTTCGGCCTTCCTGAAACCTAGTAACGTGAAATGGAAGCGTGCTGACTACGCTCTCCTAGTTGATGACTGCAGCTCTTCAACGCCGTACGGAAAAGGTCCTTTTGATCATGATTGAGATGTCATACTTGGCTTATGCAAAGTGGGCGCAGTAGTGGGCGCAGTGATCGTAGGTTCAGTGGCTCAGTCTTCCCTCCAACGCCAGAATCTCACCCCAAATGTTTTGCGCTTGCGGCGGACTCTCGCCCTACTAGAAGCTCTGCGCTGTCATTCATTATGGGCCCTCCGAGCACGTTTGGAATTCTAGGCCTCGTGTTGGAAAATTATTGGGTTGTGGCACAAGCAGCTGAAGCTGCTAAGCATTTGGAGCAGAGAGGATGAGACAAGAGACATTGCGCCAGTGATGCGTGCTGAATAGTATTGATATCAGAGAATTCTGACCTGCATAGTCTAGATCCGGTAAGAATACATGATTTATTCCGGTACCACCAGTAGCTCGAAGGTCGGCCACCAAGCTCAAGGCAGACAGGGATGAGCTTCTGTCATCATTCTTACACTTACTTCTCCAGTATCTCATTCTCTGACCTTAGTAGTGCTTTTTTGATACCCGCTCTCTCTCGAGATTATCGCCCAGTCGTGCAGATTGTTTGAGCGTTGTTTTGATGTATTTCTTGACTGCTGCCACTATGAGGGTGCCAATTGCTACCATTGCGTACGGTCTTTTGAGTATGACGACTAGTACAAGCGGTCAGGATTTAGATCTTATTATCAATATGTGTGTGCGTTTCGACCACCAAAGTAAGCTGGCTACGCGAGTCTCTAAAGCCGCTGATAAGATGCTTACAATTCATAGCGGTCCTCAAGAGTGGCACACTCTACATCGATGGAGGCAGACAGACGTTAATCGATGTTAGCGGTGCTGGGAATGAGCCGCAGCAGGTCTGTCTACCTACATATGGCTATAATGAGCTACTTCCCTCTACTGGAGACTGCATTGGCAACCGACAGAATGTCCAGACGAATATCTTCTCGCAATTGATATGAATCAATCTTGGGACTGGAAAACCAACATATCGGAAAAGTCTCTAAACAAGACTGCATATTCTCAAACAGGAACAACGCCTCCAATGCTCTCAAGGGGCGCATTATATCATGGCATGAACTCGGACAACAACACCTATTTATGGGCTGGAACGACGTCTTACTTCAATGTCACCTTCCCTGGCTATAAGCCCCCAACCCCACGGCAATACACACTATGGTCATTCGATATTGTGACGCACGAGTGGGATCAATACGATGTGGCACTAGGGGCCGCACACAGACCGAATAGCGTATCTCTCACTGACGCGATTGATCAGGGTCTGTCAACTTATTTCAATGGGATGCTCGGTTCCGTGAGCGAGATAGAAACGGAGGTTTTTTGGTGATCCTGTAAAGCAACATCTTGACGGAATGATTGTCCTTGATACTATGAATCAGACCGCGAAGAACCTGTCTACAAAGGCTGTAATTGGGAATTCATTGCGGGCAAGAGGGCGAATGCAGTACGTTCAGGGCATAGGGGGTAAGAGAATACTGGTCCCGATAGGAGGGAATCAGCAGCCTGTTGACAATACTACGAATCCATACGTGCTTTGGTACGTAGATTGCAGGATTTTGCGCTGAGTGGGAATTTATGGCTGATCGTTCTTCACATCTGCCTATGGACGAAACCGACATTGTCAATGTCTCACCGTATTACAACGCGAGCACACCAGACGGTACTTGGTAGAAGCAGACGACGAGCGGTGATACTCCAGCAGGCCGCGTAGACCTCTGTCTCATCTTGGCATCTGCTGATGGCAGCGCCCACAATATGTATGGCCCCTCTTGAAATGTTCCAAACGCCTGCTTACTGAGTCCAGCTATATGTACGGCGGCCGCGGAGCCAAGGATGCCTTCTTCGAAGAGGTTTGGATCCACTCCATCCCTTCTTTCACCCTTAGTCTTCCGCAATTTGCTTTTTCATGGCACCTTCGCTAGAGTCATTGATGATCCCGGGTCTTTTCTTCGATTGACCTCAAAATTCAGCAAATCAAAAGCAGAAAATTTCCCCAATCGCCCAATGACCTCCTGGGATGATACGCTTTGGACCCAATCGAACCGTTTAACACGACAGACACGGAGAAGAGGCTATGGTCACAGAATCAAGGAGTTAATGGTCACTAGAGCTGCGAGACTGGTTTCATCGTCCATATAAAACACAAAATATATATTGACAACTATCATAAAACATCATTTCCTCTCAAAGAATACATCTTTGCAAAATTTCTCATTTGCATATAAAATTTCACAATGTCCGCATCCCTCCGTCCAACATATATCCACCCCTCCCCCCTCCGAACCCTCGCACCCCACCTCCTCCCCTACCTCCCACACTCTCTTCCTCTCCTTCGTCGTCTCCAATTCCACCACTCGCCCCCAACCGCGCACGTCCTTGCCACCTTCTCGCCGAAGGGACATCCACCTCACCCTTGCACCGGACAGGAAGACCAGGCAGACCCCTACCACTTCGCAGCAGCATGGGTCGACCGCACCCGCGCCCCCGAAACCGAATGCTGGCTCTTCAGCACCTACGAAGTCCTCCCTGACCGCTCTCCCTCCCAACCCGCTCACGCACCAGCAGCAGCAAAAGCCCAACTCCTTGCCATACTCGCGGCCATCGCTTCCCTCCCCAGCGATAACGATCTCATGGTCCTCGGCACCCTCTCCTCACCCCTCCTGCACCTCATTGGCGGCGACGAGGTCGGGAAATTGAAGGAGAGTCCCGTCCTTACGCGGGATATTGAGGAGATGAGACAGAGTGGTTCTACCGGTGTGTTTGGTGGGATGAGTATACCTTATCTGAAATGGCTCATTGCACCCCCACGGCCATCGGGCGCGGAGCAGGGTGATCAAGGGTTGCCGGAGGGCTATTCCTTTGATATAGTGAGGGGCGAGAGGGGAGAGTATCGGCGCGTGATGAGTCGGACTGAGATACCGAGGACGGAGGAGAGTTTGGGGCGGATGGGGTGTGTGGGCGTGAGGTATGGTGAGGAACTTGTTGCGTGGGTTTTCTTGGGCGTCGATGGCTCTGTTACTGCTTTGCATGTTGAGCCTGCACATAGAGGGAAAGGGCTTGCGAAAGCGGCGAGTAGGAAGCTGTTGAGGGGGTTGGCGGAGGATCCGGTTAGTGTGGGGTTCAGAAAGTTACCTGAGATAGCGGTGGAGGGAGCGGTGGGTGGGTCAGGGGGTTTGGGTGGGCAAAGGGGTTTGGAGATTGGGTGGGAGGAAGGGCAAGAAAGGGGAAAGGGCGAGGGCTGGGCTGATAGTGATGTTGCGGTTGATAATCTCGAGAGTGCGGGTGTGGCGAGGGGGTTGGGTGGAAAGAAGGGGTGGGAGGTTAGGTGGGTCAGTGTTGATTTGAGGAGGGTGAAGGAGGTTGTTGGATTATAGAAGACTGGAGGAGGGCGGTCAGAAAGTGTGTTTTCTGAAGAAGAGCTGTATATACAGGCATTGGAGAGTCGGGTGAAGCGATATTTGCGAGGTTGGCTAGACGTGATAGAATAGATGATAGAGCTTGTGGCTTTGATATGCTGCTGAACCGAGACAATATCTCCTCGCTAGACATTCAAATAGTACGTGCCAAATACATGAAAAACATGCGTAGTGGGCCCTTCGCCAGATACACCATGCTCGAAAGACGAAATAAACGCCATTGACATGAGAAAGCCATTGTTGGACCCCACCGGCCAAATGTAAGGGTATAATAGGTAACTCGAATTGAAGTAGAACGCCAACGCAGATCTAGGACGGTCCTCAAGAGCGATGCGAGACAGACTTCTTTCGCCCAAAGATAGTCCTGGTCCTGGACTTATCCCGCGGTTTCTTCTCTGGTGTAGTGGGCTTGGCGTGCTTGGCACCTCGCCCCTGGCGCTCGTTGCTGGTGGAGTCGTCGGCGTATTTGGGTTTATAGATCCTACATCGCTATTAGTTCTCCAGCTGGAAGCATTGTTGGAATGTGGAGGACTCACCAGCTATTACCAACCATACTCATACCCTTAGCTTCTGCCATTCGGTAGTACTTGGCTGCCTTCTTCAGATCCTTCCTGCACCCTTGACCCTGTGCGTAGCAAAAGCCAGCCTCAGCCATCGCATCTGCATCGCCCCAATTGCCTGCTATCTCAAAACATCGTAAAGCCAATGTCTTGTCCTGCTCAATACCCCAACCATTCATGTGGCTGACACCAAGTTCATAAATACTAAGCGCAAATTGGGCTTGCTTCGATTTCCGTTCGAGTACTTCGCCTGGCTTGCTATCCTTGTGCTCTTCGTCAATCACGATTTCCAAGCTAGCACAGTCTGCGGCCTTCCTAAGCCATTGCACGCCTTCTTGCTGATTGGGACGCATACCCCAACCATGACGACAGGCGAGAGCGTAAAGCAGCATGGCTGTCGGATTGTTTTGCCTTGCAGCAATGCGGAGGTGGTATGTAGATTCTCTTGCAGCGCCACGCTCATGCAACTCAATGCCTTTCGCGAGATGGTCCTCGGCGGGCAGATCCAGTGAGGGAGCTGGTGCGCGGGGACGTGCTTTGATCGTGCTTCCAGATCGTGTTGAGGCTGTGTAGTCGGACTTGTCATCGGCCTGGATTGGCGTTGGTGGTGGTCTGCTTTGCTCTGGCCGGTACTGCTCTGCCGAAGGACGTGGCGATCCTCGTGAGAGTGGATGAGCTTGCTCGGTAGATGGTCTAGGTGAAGCTCGTGAGTATTGCTCGCATGATGGGCGAGGTGATGCTCGCCCATGCTGCTCCGCTGAAGGACGTGGTGAGATGTATGTGCTCTGCTCGTAAGAGGGGCGTGGTGAAGATCTGTTGAGCTCTATGCTCGGTTTCCGTGGCCGTGAAGGTGTCGTGGGTCTTTGAGCAAGCGGAGTTGTGGGGCGGACGTTCGTCTGTACAACAGGCCGGTCCCACTCAAAAAGGGGCATTTGATCGTTCTGTGAAGGTCTGGAATCACGCTGTAGCATCCTGCCACGAGGTAAGGAGAATTTCGCGTAGATGTAGGAGGGAGCTGGAGTATCATGATCTCTCGGATCTGGAGACTGGTCATTGTAGTCCGTGCTTCCGGGCGTTTGAATGGTATCATCCACGAACATGAAACATTGACTGTCCACAGATGGCTGCCGAGATTGAGAGTTGAACGGAGGCCGTACTGCGTCCGTGGAAGGCCGGCTGTCGAACGATGGTTGCCGGCCTATATGCATTTGCTGGCTTTGCCTACTAATAGGTCTTGAGAAATTGAATGCAGGGCGAGCTAGGCGGGAGCCACCAATTGAGTATTCGGAGTTCAGTGAAGGAGATCGATTATGTGCCTGGGCGAAGGGCGAGAATGGAGATTGTGGCATTGAGACGCCGCTGCTTGATGACAGCTTCCTATCCCTCGAGAACCCAGATCCACCAGTAGAGGCACTGAGCTCATCATCCGAGCTATCTTGAACTGATCTGATACTTGGGGCTTGACGAACATGTGGTGATTTCGGTGGTGCTAGTGAACCATTATGGCTTCTCGATGATGAAGACTCAATCGATCCTCCACGCCGTGGCTCATTGTTGTGCTGGTGGTGGAAGAATTCGTATTTGCGTGGTGGAAATACCCATGGGTTCTTGTCTGTCGCCTCTGCACTCCTCGTGGCAGGAGTCGAAGGCTCTGGTGACTTGGTCCTTGGTGCGCCAAAGTAGTCATTCGTTCGTGTTGGAGGCATTTCTGCCGGTGTCACGAAGGGCTGATCTGGTGAAGACCCATCAAGGTCTTCTGTGTTGTCTTCCACGGGTGGAACGTTGCTCATTCGAGGATAGAACGACTTGGGTCGGAAAGCTGGTTCCTCCACCTCTGGCATTGTCCCAGACGTATCCTCCTCATTCCTTCGTGGGCTTGATCCCGGTGACACGAACTTTGCCTCCGTTGACTGCGACCTAACATACATAGACTTCTGTGTTGTGATCGGATCGCCAGTCGTAAGGGGAGGCAGTCGGCTGACACGCCTTCCATTCCTCTTGCTGTCATCCAATTGCTTGGCCAGCAACCTGCTCTGCATGGCAAACATGTCCAGCGGGGACATTGCCGGCGGTATGTCGCCAGCGAAGTGCTGCATCCGGGGCGATGGAAAAGCTCCTGGTGATTGTTTGCCAGATTGCATTGTTTCGCTAGATTTCGACCTCAAGTCGATGAATGTCGGACGCGCCGACATTGTGAGGATTGTCTGATTTGACTTCAGGGTGAATCATTCAATACGAGAATAGACCTAGTCGCAGTCGCAAAGCCTGTGCGGCTCAGTGCTTTGGGTGCACAGTAATCGAGGCGCAATGAGGGATGTGGATGTAAGCGCACTGCAAGCCACCTGTTTAAGCATCCAAATCACGAATCATGGGTGGTTCCCAATCAATGGTATGACCCTTCTCTTTCTCCTATTGATGCCCTCAGTGGAGTCGCGATATGTGAGGTCTCGTTGAGTAGGTGGAGGATTCGTGTTCAACGTCACGGGGTAAATGTTTGAGGTTGTACGAGAAGCGGTTTCACGATGAGTTGGCGAAGTTGTTGTGACCAGCAGGGTGAGCAGCCATCAAGGCCATACTAGGTGAAAGTGGCGTAGGTGGGTATTATTGATCTCCAGATGTGCTGAATGTAGGTCCCGGTGAATTTGGTGAGTTTGGTGCCACTGACATGCAAAGATTTGGTGGTGCATTTACCCCTGCATTCTCCTCGGCAAGCTCCCTACGAATCTGATTGGCGCACCCAAGACGTTGCGATTTTTAAAAATAGATTAAGGGCTTCACTGAGCACCACCAGGTGAACCTCCCCACAAATCTCAATCTCCGTGCTTGATTCTACAAAATCTACGAGTACACCAATCATAGTATATGCAAGGAGAAAGCTACTGTGAGAAGCTGGAGCCGAGATCTTCACTTCACTGCAGTTAGCCGGGAGCCTTGGCCCTGCGCAGGCTTCATATGCGTCCCAACCAATCGTAACGCGAGGTTTGGCTTTCTTTTTGGATCTCGTACGTGGAGGCGTACAGCGTGACATTACTCGTACAATGCGATATGCGCGTCAGCTGAGGTACGCCATGTGGGCAAGCGTGTCATATATCGAAACTGTGAATTGGGAATCTGTGGGCTTGTGCCCCAGCTGTGGAGTAGAAACTAGAATTAATTGCCTGCTAACCAGATGCTTTGCATGGCCTGGATTGGAAGCATACATGGCTCCAAAAATGCAGTAGTCTGGTCAACACAGGCTTTCGACTTCACATATCTGCCTCGATCTCAATTTGTTGTTGCCTTTCCCAGAGTCGGTTTGCTGCCACCACGATGATTTCCGCTTTAAGCAGAAGCTTTTGGTGATACTTTGCTTCTTCATCCCCATCCAGCCTTGATTTCTTTGGCTGGGCCAGAAGCAGTATAGGTAGCAAGTCCTCAGCATCAACTTCAGCGACAGTCCTCAGGCCCTTGAACCCGTTCTCCCAGAACACTCTGGCAGTCCGGCTCTTCACGAATGGGATCTTTGCAAGCTCAAGGAGGTCTGCTCTAGCACCAGCCTTAAGGCGATCACCCATGTGCTCTAGAGCGGCTTTGAGCATGCCCCAGCCCATTCTATCACAGAAATTCATCATGCCTGCTGCAAAGCCTTCGCATATCTGGGCCAGAGTCTGAACGAAGCCTCGCGGCACTTCGAATTTGCGGGCTACAACATGTATGGGCATTTCATTGCATAGATCTCGGAGCTGTAATGCTGCATAGAACCGGCGGTAGACACGTGCAATCCTTATCTCTTCCGGCGTTATTTCTGGAAGCTGTTTCGCGCTGTTTGCCCTGTTCATGGTCAGCAATCTTGGCAGTCGATTACGCAGGTGATGGACTGCTTACATCCGGTTCACTAAGCCTGGGTTTACGCCAACAAAATTGAGGACTCTGAGGCCGCTCTCGTCCAAGCTCTCCATCTCTCTGCGAAATATAGGCCAATTGATGTCACTCACACCGGAATTGTAGACAGGAGTGAATGTATAGAAGATATGCATCTCTCCATCCATGACAAATGCTTGAAGAGCCCGGCGTAGCTCACCATGTATGAATATGCCGTCTTCAGGCGTTAGGTAAGAAGCGACGGTAGCTTGACTCAAAGCGGTAGCTTCGTAGGACCCAAGATTATCTGAAACGATGAGTTCCGAACCAAGAAGCTCTTCCAGTGTCGTAGTCACCATATTGTCTAATTGGGCTCGGTCCATTGTATGGTACAGTAGCGTTCTCTGAACGTACTCGTGAATCGCTGCCATATGCGTAGCCAGCCTGACAGTAATGACTTCTAGTAAGGCCCGCTTGATGCCACGCTTTTCGGGTGTTAGGCTACTTTCGACCATGGGCAGATCGGCCTCGAGAAGCTGTGCCACCTCTTCGAGGTCGGCCTTTTGACAACAAAGGTAGCTTTCACCAATCTCGTCCTTGCCCTTGCGCCCAGCGCGGCCTCTCATTTGTCTCAGCATTGCTGGGCCTATAAGATCTCGGCCCATCCTTGCGCCTTGGAGTATTACGCGTCGTGCGGGTAGATTGATCCCTGCTGCAAGACTACAAGTAGCCACGATAATTTGTATGATGCCTTTGTCGTATGCTTCCGCAACTAATTCTCTTTCCTCGACAGTAAGTCCGGCATGATGGAAGGCGACCCCTCTGATCACGGTCCTTGCCAAACTCTCATCCAGGCCAACGGGCAGGCTTCGAAGGTCGCTTAGTACGTCCTTCCTCCGGTCAAGAACCTTATCATCCACGTCCGAGCCTGCAGGCATCGCTTCACTTACCAATAGTGCAGTCGACTGGCAGGCTTGTCGGGCGCTGCAAAAGATCAAAGCACCATATCCAGCGTTTGCAGTTTCGATGGCTAGGGAAACCACTGCGTTGCACATCGGACCCTTGAGCTCGCTGTGCTCTGAAGGCTGGATAACCCTGACCGGGGCAGCCCCTGATAGAGGCTGCGTTGGATTGGAGTTGAGCTGGCTGGCTGTTTTGAGGAAGGCGCTGGAGGTTGAGACTGGATAGATCGAGTTTTCATATACCAAGTACTCTTCAATTGGGACTGGCACGTATTTGGTGTTGAAGTACTTTGCATCTAGCCACTTTGCCAATACTTGTGTGTTCTAATCAAGTCAGTCGTAATGAATGAGTAGCTTCGTCGGCTTCTTACCGTAAGAGTTGCACTCATGCCCATTATCTGCACCCGCCCCTCAAGGACTAATAATTTGCTTGCCATGAGCTCCATGAGGTACCCTCGAAAGCCATCGTTGATCATGTGAAGTTCGTCAAGGACAACGACCCCGAGATCATTGATAGTGCATTCTTCGATAGCCGTGTTTACCAGGGCATTGGCCTTCGCTATGTCAGTGTAGATTCTTTGGGGTGCATGAGACTGTTTCTGATAGATGAAAAGATTGTAGATTGCTAACCTTTTCGAACGTGCAGACTGCTATGTCCACTTCAGACCAAGTAACTCGAGCTTTGCTACCACCGAAGAAGCCACCCACGCGTACCGAACTGCTGTGGGGTTTTCGCCACCTAGGAAGCTGGGTACTGGGCACATCGCCCTGGCTCCGTGTATAAACACCTTTCGTTAACCCGTCGACAACTTTTCTTAGCCATTTGAGCTTTTCTTGCACTAATGCTACGTAAGGGAGAACCAAGATCGCTTTCTTAAAAGGATCTTCGATAATTCTTTTGAGCATCAAAACGTCTGCAACAAGGGATTTACCCCCGCCTGTTGGAGCAGTATAAACAAGGTTCTTTTTCCCCTCTAATATTCCACCTCCTAGTAGACAAGAAGACTGCCATGGATAGATGCTGTTTATTCCTAAGGAAGCGAAATTCTTCACTAGGGTTTGTGGAAGGCCGTAACGAGTATTGGACAGCGAAAGCAATGGATTCTGGGATGGTCCTGGAGTCGAAGACACTACTGGTTTCAGAATATGGGAAGCGTCGGTATTGTTGTCTCCAACATTACAAATCCTGCTGGTCTTGATGCGATTCTTCTCACCAGCATTTGAACGCTGTCGCTTCCCAATATCTGGACCAAGGGTGAAATTCGTGATGTCTTTGAATACAACATTTCCAGAAAAGGATTCATCAATCTGCCCATGATCTCGTTTAAATCCATGGAACGGGCCGGTATCTGTACTATAGTGCTGCTGTTGAACGAGGTCAATACTAGTGGCGAATCCTATCTGTGCTGGAGCCATGGATTATTAGGATACAGCGGCGACAGGCAGTAACATAGCAAACCTCCAACCCTGGAACACCAATAAAACAGTAGAGAAAAAGTGTAGAGAAGGTGACACAAACCAGGTCGTGAGCTGTTTACTTTCCCAAAGCGAAAAGTCTTTCGACTAGGGCAAATCCCGGTTAAACTCCGGCAGATATTGCTTGGCATATTCTAAACGTCTACTCTTTGTCTCCCATACTGGAAGGCACAAGGAAGCATCGTGACCTGGCCGTCTTCGACCAGGGGGCAGGTGTGAAATCATTGAAATATGGTTAGTCTTGGTTTGGCCTTTGGGATGGAGCAATTAGACTGCTATCCGGTTAATGATTTTTGAGAAGGATTGGTAGACCAGGAATCACTGTCCGCAAAGCGAAGGTAGCGACAAGAGAGTCCTATCTCGCCGCCTGCCCATATCGTTGCTGCTCGGCATCCATCTGATCTGGCCAGTGGCTCGAGTCGAGGACAATGATCAAGGTCAATCTCCAACAGAGTGAGAGTGGAGAGAATTCAAACCTTAGCATTTCTCGGCAGGCATTTTAGCGGCAGAAAGCTCTAGCGCCGCCGCTCTGCCCCATATCCTTCGTTGCCTCACAAGTCTTTTGTGTTCTTAGTATACAATCTTCCTTTACCCACCACTCCTTCCGTACGTCGCTCTCTTTCATAGCTTCGTCTATCCTTCTCAAACCACACCAAACCTATCTATCCGGGTTCCTTTCGCTGAGGCTAAGGTGCATGCTTTAATCCTAGTCAGGCGTCGCATCGACTGTCAATTATCACCATAGAAGCGCTGCGTTCTACTCCACATATCATAGGCAGGCAGCTGGCCTCGCTTTTTCAACCCTCCATCAACCACATTCCTTTGACATTGTCTTTCGGCAAATGCACCATCACATCTTGCAAATACGTGATCACCCAGTGCGGTTGTCCTCCTAGGAGAGGGGAGCTCGGCTGCTGGCATGGCGGAAGTCAATGATGCCCAATCTGATAGGCCAGCCATGACAGACCCACCGAATCAACCTGCACCCCAAGCGCGCTCTAGAAGTAGGAACAATGAGCTCGGCTCTACCTCAACACCCTCGCGCCTTTCTTCCAAGTCACCGCAACCCACTCCACTACAATCCTTCGACTCAACCGCCAAGGCTATAAAACCAGAGTCGCAACCCATGACCACCACTTCATCCTCTTCCTCATTACCGCCTGATCAGCAAGTCAACAATGCCATGGACTCAATTGGTGCATCTCCGTACGGCACAAGATCTCGGAATAGAAATGGGAGTTCAAGGCCCAATTACGCTGAGGATCGAGAGTTGGAAATGGATTATGAGTGGAGCTCGTCCAAAAAATCACAATACGCCTTGGCTTCAGCACTGCCGAGTAACTTATCTTCGGGAGACAGCGAAAAGCCATCAACTGCAAACACTCGACGTTCATCCACCACGGCGTCTGCGATGCCAGCGACGATCAGCAAGATAACGACCCCTAATACTCAGAACAATCATCTACCTGGAATGTCGAGCTTCTCTGTCAACCCTGAAGCTAGCGTTGCTCAACCTCCTCCGTCGAGGAAGCGCAAAGCGCCGGGCAACGGCCCCACCGTCCACCAGGCATCTTCTGCCATGACTCAGACTAGTACACAGAGTGTTGCGCGAAGGAATGCTCCTTCAACCAACACAGGTAGATTGAGAAGGACTAACCTCATGACCTTTGAGACTTGTCAAGGCTACCTGAAGAATGGCAAATTGAAGGCTGACGATGGCACTGTTCTGGCTGTTAACGGTGTGTTCTTACAATCCTCTTTCCAGTGACGCACATACACGCTTCAGACGCAGGGCACCTTCGCTTACTTGCAACTAGATCAAGTTTACCTGATCTGCGAACCTCCTGGCGAACCATACTATCTGGCAAGGATAATGGAATTTCTCCATGTGGAAAACGACCATAATCTTCCTGTAGATTCGTTGCGGGTCAACTGGTATTTTCGCCCGAAAGACATCCAACGAAAGGTCAACGTTACTCGAGTCGTCTTCGCATCAATGCAATCTGACACATCTCCTATCACATCACTGCGTGGAAAGTGCCGCGTACTTCATAGGAATGACATAAATGACCTTGACATGTATAGGAAGGAACAGGATTCTTTCTGGTATGAGAAGATGTTTGACCGCTACATCCACCGCTTTTACGAGGTCATACCAACAAGCCAAGTAATCAATGTACCAGCCAAGGTCAAAGAGGTTTTGGATCAGCGATGGAAGTTTGTCGTTGTGGAGATAGGGCGTGGAAAAGAACTGACAAGCGCGATCAAGTCTTGCAAACGATGCCAGGGTTACTGTGCGAGGTGAGTACCAGCATGCACCGGCTTAGACTTCGGGGACAAGATTGCTGACCTTGTCATTAGCAATGACTCAGTGGACTGCGCCGTCTGTAAAGACACTTACCACATGAACTGTGTTCGACCACCACTCCTCAAAAAGCCAGCTCGTGGGTTTGGCTGGTCCTGTGGCCCTTGCAGCCGGAAGCAGGAAAAGAAGCTTGAAGCTCGAAATACCCCTATTGTGGGCGAAAAGGCTACGGAGAGAGAGGAGGAAGTCATAGATGAGGAAGAAGACGAACATGGAGCCGCGTCAGATCCTGCAAACGACAGCGATGCAAATGCGCCAAACTCAGGACCCCGCCCACCTACAGCAGAACAGATTGCGCAAGCAAAGCTCTGGCCCTACCGCTATTTAGGCATTCATTGTCGAGTTGAAGATGCTCTTGATTATGACGACCGCATCTATCCGCGTGCCAGTTCTCGGTTGGGTCCAAAGCACCAGGCAAATGTGCAGACCTGGCACGGGCATCCAGTAGAGTTTGTGAAGCCAAAAGATATCAAGAAGAAGTTTGTGAAAGGTAATAGCCACAAGAAGGATGCGAAGTTGACAAAAGACACTATTGCAGCTCTGGAAGCGGACAAAAGCGCAAAAGAGAAGCGCCCGAAATGGGTCATGGACGAACCACCAGGCTATGTTGCTCGTGGTGAAGACTATCCAAATGGAGATCTAAAAACCACTGCTAAGCTACAATTTCGCTTACCAGACGTTGGTGAGAAGTCATCAAGAGGAGACGATCTTCCGGGCACAAACATGTCCAACCAACATGAACAAGTGATAGATCAGTACATAGAGCAGGCGAAGAGTTTGGCCGGAGTCGTAGGACTTCCACCTCATTCAACCAACTTTCTCGATAAGGCCTTGGAGTTGTTGACAACCAATAATTATCAGACTGAAAAAGCTTTGGAACAACTTCGACATATGGATGCGCGCAGAGATCTTAAGGAACCCATTTTTAATGATGATGAGGGCCGGAGGTTTGAAGAAGGTGTTTCCAGATATGGATCAGAGCTATTGGCTGTCTCTAGGCACATGGGAAAACACACGAAGCACGGAGAAGTTGTCCGATATTACTACATGTGGAAGAAATCACCCAGAGGAAAATCTATTTGGGGATCCTACGAAGGGCGAAAGGGTAAGAAACAGGCCAAGCAGGCAGACTCCAAGTTGGTCGACGATGTTGCCGATGACGTTGATGACTCTGCCTTTGATAACGGCAAAGCAGCCACAAAGAAGCGTGGCTTTGAGTGCAAATTCTGCGCTACAAGATCCTCTCCACAGTGGCGCCGTGCTCCTGCGACAGTCCCAGGCACCACCGTCCCTGTTGACCCTTCTCAGAAAAACAGCAGAGACAAGAACGCACACCTTATGTTGGCACTTTGTCAACGATGCGCAGCGCTATGGCGATGCTACGGTATCCAATGGGAGAATCTCGACGAAGTTGCTAGAAAGGTTGCCAGCGGCGGTGGCAGAGCATGGAAGCGACGAATCGACGAGGAGCTTCTCATTGAGCTTACAAGTGCTAATCTTGCCAGCTCTATTGGGATTAGCACAACCGCTGCAGCTGCAGCTGGTTCTCTCGGCGTAGAAATACCCTCGAATTTGACAATTCAGCCAGGTCAGGATGGCCCCAAGAAAAAGCAGAAGTTAGCCATTGAGAACCACGCGATGGCCGGACCTCAAAATGGTCTACCCACCGAGCCTCCAAGAAAGAAGGTCGTTGAAAAGCCACCCGAGCCTCCTCTAATCCCCGAGCAGCCGAGGATCAGGATTTTGCCATGCGCTGTCTGTGAGGTGCACGAGCCAATGGATCAGCATTTTGTGTGTAGGAATTGCAGGCTCACCGTCCACCGTGATTGTTACGGTATTCCAGAAACCCAGGGAATCGATAGGTGGGTGTGTGACATGTGTACCAACGATAACATGCATCAACACCAGTATTCGAGTACCTACGAATGCGTGCTTTGCCCGGTGCGTCAATACACCGATACAGAATTGATGGAGGCTCCGAAAGCGTCACATAAGAAAAAGAATGATCGCGAGCGGGAGAAGGAACGCTTGGAAAAAGAAATGGTTGTGACTGCTACCGAGAACTATCTTCAAGAGCAAAGGAAGAGAGGCCGTCCAGAAGCGCCGCGACAAGCTCTCAAGCGAACTGCCCAAAACAATTGGGTTCATGTTGTATGCGCAGTATTCCACTTCGAAATCAAATTCGGAGACGCCAAGAGATTGGAACCTGCAGAAGGATTCGGTGCCATTCCAACCATCAAGTGGGCTCCAGTGTGCAAGCTCTGTAAGACAAACACTGGCGCTTGTATCAACTGCAGTCATTGCCAAGCAAGCGTCCACGTAGCTTGCGCACAGCAGTATGGTTATCCTTTCGGTTTCCACCTGACGCCTGTCAAAAATTCTCGCAGTTCAACTGTGAATTTGGTGAGTATGGATGGGGAAACTGGTAATGCGACAGCCGTCGTCTACTGCAGAGAACATACGCTACCCAAAGATTTGCCCACCTTACACCCGATGTCTAAACTTCCCGTCGAAGCATCTTGCAACAATCTGCAAGCCTTTGTGCGCTCTCACAAGCAGGCCGACACCTCTTTGACGGGGACGCTACGCAAAGTACACATGACCGAGCTTGCTAAAGCAACGGCGACTCAGCTTGTGAATACTAGCCTCAATCATCGTGGCTCGACTTCCTCAGCTAGCGGTACGGCTGGGCACGCTGCAGCGGCCCTAGCTACCAGAAGTTCGAGGGTCTCACCGGGAGCATTAACAGTCAGATCCGAAGAAGTGGACCAGGACGGAGACAGAGTTGTTCACCTGAGTGACGTAGCGCCAGCAGAGTCATCCTCGAAGGAATGTGCTGCATGCGGCGCAGATGCGAGCCCAAAGTGGCACGAGATGGTCCAGAAAGTCCCAATTGAATCCCAGGAATGTGTACCTTCAGCGACAGCCGAGACCAATACTGAGATACCTGATGCCCCTTCGCAGCCAATTAACGGACTTCCAAACGGTCACGTGAATGGAGATGGCGCCGAAGGACCTACCGAATCTATCGCACCTGTCTCAGTCACTCAGACAGGAAATACGCCCGGCATCAATGGCGGTATGGGTGTAGACGGTGCGACTGACGGCGAAGCCCTTGCGCAGGGAAGGCCACTGAGTGTGGTGGATATGGTGAATGATGGCGACATGGAGTCTGGGCTGGTAAACGGTCATAGTGTGTACGAATCCCCAAAGTTTCTTTGCCATAAATGCCATCTGCGAAAGCTGAAGGAGCCAACTCCGCCACGCACGCCCACGCCCGAGTCTGAGCCAGTCGAGCCAGAAGTGCCTACCATACCCGAGCCTGAGCAACCGACCTCTCCTCACGCACCCATGGTTTGGCCGTCTCAAGTAGCGCAAGCGTCTCCCCATGAACCATACCATGCATGGCCAAACCAGCCAGGACCGCAATATCATGCGCCAGAGCGATTATCCAACGGTGTACCGCCCTCGCCTCCAGTGTCAGCACCTCCACCTCCGCCTCCGCAGCACTACGCACCTCCCCCAGCTCATTATCCGCCGGCTCAGATGCCCCCGCAGACATATCGTGATTCGCGAGGTGTACTTCATCGAGGGATACCGCCCCAATATCACATGCCTCACATAGTGAACGGTGTACATGTTGAGCCACCGTCGTTCCAGTATCGACGAGACAGTTCAGGCCAACTGCGGCAAGTGCCCTATGTTCCGCCTGCTATGCGGGCGCCGCCTCCACATGCAGTACCCATAAGATCTCCATCAATGCATGATCGATCAACGCAGGGACCGCATGGGCCACCGGAAGCCGCGGAGAATCCATTCGCGGTACCCACTAATGCGGCGCATTCGCCACCGCGTCCACCGTTCAGGGGTATGTATGGGAGTCCAGCTGCCGGCCACGATAGAGCTCAAACGCCTCCTGATGCGTTTGCTCGAGATGGGAGATGGCCGAGTGAGGGACCGATGGCGAATGGAGCGAGTGCAAGTCCATCTTTACGAAATCTGTTGCATTGAGGATATGGATCGAGGATTGAGGCGCTGAGGCATTGGGATAGCACTAGGGGACGATGATGCTTCATGAGCATTTAGCGAAGGGATGAAAGGCATCTGGACGATGGCGCAAAAGTCATACAATCTTCTTTTCAAGCCGATGATACCACAGCATGCTCCCACGGTGTACTAGATAGGTCTATTGTATTTTAGACTACCGTCAAAAGGACACTCGTTATAAGAAGATCAGAGTAATTTACTCTAAAGGGCCACTGGGTACAGAGTGCTTGCTCATACTACGGAATACTACGACTATTGACCTACTGACGGTAATCATTTTGCTCAGGATGTGGACCTAGGGGCATGATGCACCCCCACAGAGCCGCCTTTGGGCCACGGGAAAAGCGTCTCATTGGGCGTTGATCTCTGCACTTTTTGACATTCGGCTTCCAAAGCACGCCTTTTCTGCCCGTGAGCCTGTGTCTGCTCAAGTAAGCAAGGATCCTTCGCAAATACTTGTCTCCTGCCGAAACATGCAGCCACCCACGCCACCGAGGCCACCCGAGCTACCCCTTCTATTCTTAGTCATCAGTACAGACCCATACCATTGGCTAGACTTCAGCGAAGGTCTTCCCACGGCGCCTGAGCACGCCATCTGATTCTTTAACCGCTCTAACTTCAAAACGTTGACAAAGTCAACTCCCAAGGCCACCATGATGTAAAGTATGCCTTTTCGGCTTATCCTCACACTAAGCTACCGAATCTATCCCACACCATGACTCTCTACCAACCTCTCCATCTCCATTTGCACCAATATTCAATGTTGCCCCCATTCCATCTCGAGGTCTGCCTCAGTTCTTCCAGCTGCTGCAAGTCTCCCCAGCCCTAGCCTTACCCTGTCCCAAAGGAATTTCCTTGCTGTCAATGCAGCACATGAAGTAGGCTGTAAAATTATCGCCAATTGCATCACTTTGCACCCACATCTACCAAGCCCAAGGTCGGAATTTTAAGCTTCTAGACTCGAGTCTTAGGCCACAGGAAAAAAGGGCTTGACATTCCGCTCTCATTTCTCTAAATAAGGTGTATTCCCACGTTACAAGACCGCTTGCAACCTCTTTTTACATCTTTTCACTGTTGATGCTAAGTTCCTGGGGCTTTATATGAACTAGCTTGAACTGCCAAATTGCAGTCTCGCTTTGTCTTTCCCGTTCTTCGAGGCCAGCTGAGGAGCTTAAGGGTCATTCAGTCATCGACCTTGCCACATCAGATCCTACATAGTCCAGAGGGCTTCGTGCCAGATCATAACTACTGAAACGCCAATATGGCTCCAAGTACTGCGGCCAAAGTCGGCCACGGCCTGGCAAAGGTCTTGGGTATAAAACTCCAATATCGCAATCCTACGGGTGAAGACCGCATCACAAGAGGCGAATCCGTCTTTTCCGTATCAACGGCCGATGCGTATATCGAGGAAGAACCTTCATCACTCGAATGGATTAGGGACGTGGCGCCTTCTGGCCGTACGTTTACCAAATGGGCGTACAGCCTGTTCCCCTTCATTCACTGGATCGGTCGTTACAATGGCACCTGGCTTATTGCGGATCTTGTCGCTGGTCAGTAGTTCTCGGTTGAAGCGTGATAGGCAATTATGAATTGACAGTTGTGCAGGTATCACCGTGGGAGCTGTCGTCGTGCCTCAATCCATGGCATACGCTAAGTTGGCTCAACTCCCAGTGCAATTCGGTCTCTACTCTTCATTCATGGGTGTCCTCATCTATTGGTTCTTTGCTACTTCTAAGGATATCACCATCGGAGTAAGTGAATAATACCCAATCTCGTGCAGGATATATCGCTGACCTTTCCCAGCCTGTCGCCGTCATGTCTACCGTCACAGGCAACGTCGTTCTTGCAGTACACAAGAGCAATCCCGAGTACCCAGGTCATGTTGTAGCATCTGCGCTTGCGATCATTGCTGGATCCATCATCTGCTTCATCGGACTCATTCGCTGCGGCTGGATCGTTGACTTCATCTCTCTGGCTGCTATTTCCGCTTATATGACTGGTTCTGCCTTGAATATTGCAGTCGGTCAGGTACCCGCATTGATGGGCATCACCAACGTCAACAATAGGGCTGCCACTTACGAAGTCGTCATTAATACTTTGAAGAATCTTGAGCATACTAAGATCGATGCCGCGATGGGGTTGACGGCTCTGACTATGCTGTACCTCATACGGAGTACTTGCAATTTCGCAGCACGAAGGATGCCCAATCGAGCTAAGACATTCTTCTTCATCTCCACACTTCGGACCGCTTTTGTCATCTTGCTTTACACCATGATCAGTTGGTTGGTCAACAGACATCATCGCAAGACCAAGGACCACGTTTTCGCAATCCTGGGCGTTGTGCCTCGAGGTTTCCAAAACCCTGCAGTGCCAACGGTGAACAAGACGATCATCAAGGCCTTCGCAAGCCAGCTGCCGGCCTCGGTTATTGTAATCCTGATTGAACACATTGCAATCGCCAAATCATTCGGTCGTGTCAACAACTATACCATTGATCCGTCTCAAGAAATGGTAGCTATTGGAGTCAGCAATCTACTCGGCCCCTTCCTGGGGGCGTATCCCGCCACTGGATCTTTCTCTCGGACTGCTATCAAATCGAAGGCAGGCGTGCGAACGCCATTTGCTGGTGTCATCACCGCTATCGTAGTCCTCCTCGCTATCTACGCTTTACCAGCCGTCTTCTTTTACATCCCGAACGCGAGTCTGTCGGCCGTTATAATTCATGCCGTGGGAGACTTAATCACTCCTCCAAACACTGTCTACCAGTTCTGGCGTATCAATCCACTGGAAGTTATCATTTTCTTTGCAGGTGTCTTTGTGACCATCTTCTCTGGCATCGAAAACGGAATCTACACCACCATCTGCATTTCAGTCGCCGTCCTTCTCTTCCACGTCGTGAAAGCACAGGGCCGCTTCATGGGCAAGGTCAAGATTCACTCTGTTATCGGGGACCATCTCCTTGACGAAGACAAGCACACTGTCGGCGCCCAATATGGCTCCTTCGGTAACGACCCAGACAAATCGACCCGTAACATCTTCTTACCCATAAGCCACAGCGACGGCTCGAACCCCGAAGTTGAGGTTGAATCTCCCTACCCAGGAATTTTCATCTACCGCTTCTCCGAAGGCTTCAACTACCCCAACGCAAACCACTATCTCGACTACATGGTCGCCACCATCTTCAAAGAGACTCGTAGAACCAACCCTCACTCCTACGGCAACCTCGGAGTAAGCCCCTTCCCCACGCCCCCCAAAAACCCTTCCCACTAACATCTCCCCCAGGACCGCCCCTGGAACGACCCCGGCCCCCGCCGCGGCCGCCCCGCTCCGACCGAACCCGACAAGCCCACCCTAAAAGCAGTAATCCTTGACTTCTCCTCCGTCAACAACGTCGATATAACCTCCGTCCAGCACCTCATCGACGTCCGCAACCAACTCGACCGCTACGCTGCCCCTAACAAAGTAGACTGGCATCTCGCCTGCATCAACAACCGCTGGACCAAACGCGCTCTCGCCTCCGCCGGTTTCGGCTTCCCTACTCCAACGGGTGAGGTTGGCGGACAGACGTTTGAGAGATGGAAACCTATCTTCAGCGTGGCGGAGATTGGAGGCCAGGATAGTGCAGCGAATGCAGCTGAGTACCGCGAGAATGAGGAGGAATTTAAGCGTCAGCGTACACAAGACATCGAGAACCGTCGTGCCAGCGAGACGGGGACGGATACTATTTCCTATCAGCACAACGGCGCTGTGAGCTCCGGCAGTGGCAGCGATCTGGGCAAGGAAATCAATGGCAGCAAGGCTTACAACAAGGGCCCGACTGCGCGTGTTGCGGTCGTGGGTGGATTGAGCAGGCCGTTGTTCCATATCGATCTTACGAGTGCGTTGCAGAGTGCTATTGCGAATGTGGAGTTGAGAGGGGAAGGGGGGTTGGCGAAGGGGGTGGGGACCGAGGCGATTTAGGTGTTGGCCGTTGACCGGAACGAACGGATTTTCTTTCTCTGTTGAGGATGGATGGGTTTTGCTTGGATAGTTGGTATGTAGGTGTGGAACTACATTCGTTTAGATATGATGGGGATGGTTGAATGGGAGGTGGTATATATATATTATATATACCCCGAACTTAGGATTGGAAATTACCCTTCCGGGACGGGAAAGGGAGTAGGGCCGCTGTAAGGGGGCGTAGCGGGGGAGTACGGGGGGAGCACGGGGGAGTATCAAGGGAGTACGAGGGAGTACTAAGGGAGTATAGGGGAGCACTATAGGGTAGTGCAGTAGCGTAGTAAGTGGGAGCCTGAGATAGGCTTCCTCCGTCTCGGCTTGAGCTGCTCTTATTACTTTACTGTTACCTAGACTTCCCTACTTTTCACAGGATTCTTTTGAAAAATGATCTCAAGATAGCGGTAGAGATTGGTCCGAATTGAACGCTGATAAGCTAAAATATATTTCTTGCTTATTGATTAAGAAAGAACGTCGCTTGTTTTATGGTCCCCTTAACGTATCTTATACAACCCAAGGAAGAAGAATAGCGTTGACTATGTTATTTAGTCCTTAAATCTTATCCGGACAATGATTTAAGATTCGATCGAAAGATGATCGAAAGATGATCGAAAATATTTGGGATATATTTACGTTAAGATAGAAAACGCTTTAACACTGCCATCTGGCTTTTCATAAGCACTTTTCATAGCACCGCAGAAAGGTAGTATTATACTAAGAATAATAACTGAAGTGCTATTACACGCCCTGTCAAGACAGCAAGTAGGTTTCATCTAGGGGAAGTCGCTAAGACTGGAGGAAGTACAAGTATGTAGGAGTAAAAGCATAGCAAGCTTGGTAGATATCGTTACACTACTGTGGAGGACATATTCGTAAAATATTATTTGTTGAGATTGAAGGGTAAACGAATATGGGGTAAAGGAAAAGGGGAGGGCCGGGAGTGGTAGAGCCATATATAATGGCATTGAATCAGCTTCTAGCATGAGCTGTATGAATGCCCTCGTTGAAACTTGCAAGACCTCAACAGCTAGTACAGACAATAAGAAAGTGAGAAGCGGCTGAGGGGGAGCACGGAAAAATAAGTTAAAGATATGTATACAGTTTCCCCGAACCCACCTTAGGCTAACACATAATCCCCCATGATTGAGGCCTCGCTTAGGACGCCTCTCCTAGGAATACGTTCCTAAGCCTTATACGGTGATTGCGAGACTCCTGTATTGTGTCACTGACTATACATTGCATGGGGTAGATAGGTTTTAGCAATGTAGAAAGTCTAGTCCGATCTGAATCACTAAGTCACTATTCTAACTGATTCCATCCTATCTTCAAAACGCGTTATATTACCGATTGATTTTGCCTCAGGGAACTCCCCTTTATTACTATAACCTTGGATGAAAAGCCTCATCAAGTGGTAGTCTCTGTATTTCGTTGGATTGTAACTACCATTCCCGCTCAGCCTGGTTTACTAAGCAGGTCTTGGCTTAGGGCTAGGGCAAACCCCTTGAGATAATACATAGCTGGCAATTGCCATAGATACTACTCCTTAATGAACTACATCAATACATGAAAGAACCATACTATAGACGTTAATAACGGGTTATAAGCCCGGTATATAACGTACTTATTATATAGTTTATTTAGTATATTCCTAGGGCGAGCTAGAGAGCCGTTAAAGAAATAACGATATTTTATACTTTTTATATCGTTATTTTAGGAATAAAATCCCTAAAATCCTTAACATTCTCTACGTTAACTACTCTTTATTTATATTACTCTTAGGTATAATAAAAAGTAATAATAATATAAAAATCCCTAAATTAAAGAGTAAGAGTAATTAGGAGTTATAAAAAATTAATATTATTACTATTTTAGGGGTTAAAAAAGTCTAGAAATATATTATCGATAAAGATAAATATTAATATTTTATCGCTTTAGATCCGCTAATTAAAATAACTACTTATCGAGACGTCGAAGGGAGATTATATAAAATTATATTTATTATACCGGAAAAGAAGAAAGAGTATAGAGTAATTATAAAATAATAGTATATTATATATACCTACGCCCCGCTACCTTTATAATATTATTATTTATCGATACGGGGTTCTAGCCTTAGTATCGCGGGGTTTTAATTTTTAGTAATTTTATATCGAGTTAATATTCCCCCGTTTTATTAAAATCCTTAAAGATTAATTTTATTATTAAATTTAAGATTTAAAAACTACCTAGTAATAAACCCCGTAATTATTTTATATTTTTTATATTATTATTAAGCCGCTAACTCTGCGCTAGCGGCTTTAAATATTATAGTTTTAATTTTTTAAATCTTTCTAAAGAAAAAGCCTATTATTATTACGATATCGGGTTTAACCTCGGGATATCTAGAAGAATTTAATAATAATAATATTAATTAAACCCTCTCCGACGACCCCCGCCGTAAAAATAATAATAAATTCAAAGATATTATTACCCCCGAAGAGATTTTAAATATATAATTTAAAGTTATTAAAAAAGAAAACCGTCGCCTTAAATAATAATAAAAGTTAGAGATATTATAAATTTAAAATTTAAAATTATATAATCCTATTATTTCTACGCCCGCTAGCGGAGCGCTAGTAGAATTTATTATTTATAATAGAGGTCCCTTAATTATTACGCCTATTAATGAAATAATAATAAATTTAATTATATTTAATAAGGATATTCTTATTAAGGCGAAAATACTATATTTTAATAAAATATATTTTTATAAAAGTACGAGCGAAGGTAAATATTTACGCTAGTTCCGTGTTACGTATATATTCCACTAGTACTAGTACTTTAATACGTACTATTAAATAGTAGTCCATTCTTAAAGAAGGAATAAATTAATATTTTATAAACGAATAATTATCGCGTATTATTTTCCTTTAAAATAAAACTTACTAGTTAATAATAACGGTATAATTTTATTCTACTCTCGTAGTAGAATTAGACCGGCTATTAGCCTCTATAAATAACTAGTTATCTCGTTATAATATTAATCCTCTACTAGTCTCGAATTAAAGACTCTAAACTATTATCCGTATTATTTTCCTTCGGATAGAAATAGTCGAGTCCTCTTTATTTCGGCCTAAAGGAATTATTTTAATATATATTCTAACTATCGTCGGTTACTTATACCCGGCACCGGTTATTTCGTTACGATACGAAGTCCTTTTAATCCTAGCGTTTTATTTTAAATTAGATTACGGTTATAAAGAATTTATAACCCGTACCTTTATTTATAAAAAACGCCTTATATTAACTAACTACGTATTATCGTTTATATTCTATATTTTTTAATTCCGTTATATTAAAACTAAACGTAACCCTTAGTTTTATATAAAGTATAGCGGATAACTAGATATTCTTTCCCTTAATAAATCGGTTAATTATTTATTAAAAAAGCCTATTATATATTATATAATCACGTTATTTGTTTACTCGTAAATCCGAGGCCTACGCGTTTCTCGAAATAAAGAAGTATTACTAACCCCGCCCGAAATTAAGTAACTAAAATCTTTATTATTATTATTTCTATATCGAGAAGGAAGAAAATTTCTTAAAAAAACTATTCTTTTTAAGATATAAATCGTTATAAAAATAAATTATTTATATAAACGAAGGGTTTTATTATTTTCCCTATAAACGATTTTTACTTTTTCTAAATCTTATTATATAAATTAAGAAAAGGCGGAAAAACCGTATTTATCGAATCTCATTATCGTATTAATTTTTTAATTACGTTCGTTTTTAAAGAAATACGTCGAATAATATAAAAAATATATTAGAGAGATTTATTATTAAATTTTTTTTTTTATCGTCGATATATATAAACCGTTAGTAAATATATTTAAAGGTAATTAACTTTACGTAAAAAAAGATTATTTAACTTTAGTTAAAGCCTAGGAAAAAGAAACGGGGTAGAATACTTTTATTTTCTTATTTTTATAAATATACCCTTTAATATTAATAAAGGCTTTAATATCTTTCGTTAAAGGAATTAAATATTATATCGATTCCGTATACTTTAAAGACTAGAAGTATAAAAGTATATCTTTTAAAATAAACGAAATCTTTAATTTTTAATTATCTTAATTTAAAAAAAAAGTAAAAGTTAATTTTCTTTTATTTTATTATCGTTTTTATTTCTTCCTATAAGACCTAGTCCTCTAAAAGTTAATAATATTATTTTTAAGAAATTAAAGCTTTCTTTTCTTCTCTTAAATTTTATTTTTACCGTAAATAATATAATTCGAAGGATTCTTTTTTAAAAGAAATTAAATATATTAAATAATAAAGAATAGTCTAGCTCTTTAAGGCTAGGACCCTATAAGAATAATAAAGAGAATTAATTCCCTCTTTTAAATCCTCCGTTTAATTATTAAATTAGATAAAATTATCCCTATAAATAAAAAAGAAGTAAAATACTACCGCCTCCTCTTAATATCGATTTAACTCTTTATAATACTATAATTTAAACGATCCGCGCTACGGTATTAAATATAATTTAGGCTACTTTAAATAATCGAGGATTTAAAGACTTATTAGGGCCTAAAAGATAATAAAGGCCTCCCGGCGAAATAGGATAAAAATAATAATCCGGAAGTTTTTATATTAACGAATTAAAATTCTTTTATCCTAATTATCCGGAGTTTTAAAATACTAGTAATATTATTCCGAACCCTAAAGAACTAATATTTAAAGAGGTTTATATATTTTATAATCGAGTTTAAAATTTCATAATAATAAAGGGCGATGAAATTATTAAAAAGAATTAAATAACTATTTTAAAGGAGCCGTAGCGAATTAATAATTTAAGATTCTATTATAGGATAAAAAAGATATAATAATATGATTTCTAAATGATTTATAACGCTAAATTATACGCCTTTAAAAATACTTTAAAATCACGATATCTATTATATTAAAGGAATTTAATCGGTAATTTTATACCTTAAAAGATACTATTAAATAGGTAGACTTATTTATTTACGTCTAAAATATAACTAAATTTACCGTTTAGGCCGGAATTATAGAAGAGTATATATAAGTTATATAAATTTAGAATTATTTAGATATTAATTTCTAGGCTATTATACCTCCTCTTATAAACGATACCTCGATTAAATAATTTATTAAATAATTAAAGAGTTAAAAGAAGATATAATATTATATATAAATATAGAAGGAGAAGGAGGACTAAAGAGAATACTATAAAGAAATTAAAAATAAAGAGCGAGAACGGGAAAATAAATCTAAAGATAAATCCTAGTCGTAATAATAATAAAATAAATATAATTCTCTACTTTATCGTTCTTAATAATAGAATTAATATCGGTCTTTTTAAATATAGAGGCCTATAAATATAAAAATAAATCCTTATAACTCTAGGACTTTCTAGCCCTTATAATATATAGCGGTTAATCCTTTCTAATTTTCTTAATATCCGTACGGATATTAATAAATAGTTATTCCCGCTTTTTATTCCTTCTAACCCTATAAATAACGAGTTTACGTATAAAATTAATAAGTTATATCGTAATAATAGTAATAATAAACTCTTAAGCCTATAGTATAGGACTCGTTAAAAAACACTCTTTTAGCTCTAAAATAACCTCTTATAATTACCGCCGGAAACGCGTAACTTAACTAGAATTCATTCTTTAGGAACCGGAATTATAAGAATTATAAAACGTATTTATACTACCTACCGAGACCGTATACTAGTTTCGGTAATTAACCGTAAATATAGCCGGCCTATTTCGATAAACCGTATTTTAATAATCCCGGATCCGAAAATAATAACTACGATATTATTAAAATTAACGAAGGCTATTTCGGAGCACCTAGAGCTCCGTTTAAAAATTATTATATTTATTATACCGGCGCTAATAAGAGCTTTTATAATATTTAAGAGATAATTTTAAACGGAAAATAAAATCCTAATAATAAAGTCGACGTCGGGTTCGTTTTAATTATATATTATACTTTTATAAAGAAGATAAGTTAACGTTCCGTCTATAAAAACTATAAAACGGGCTTTATATTAAATAACCTTCTCTATATATATCTTAAGGAAAAGTTATACCGCCGTAAAATTCTAATATAAAAGAACTCTAAACCCGTTATACCTACGTATTCTTCGAATATTTTTATTACTATTAAGACGACGAATAAAATAATTATTAAATCTACGGTTCCTCCGTCTTTAAAAGATAATATAATTTTTCGATCTTAATATTATTTTAATAATTAAATAAATCTTTCTTTAAATACCGCCCGCGATTTAAAATACCTAGATACGGGATATTTAATAAATATAATTAATCGCGTCTTTTTAAAAAATAAAGCGCCCGAATTTTAAATAAAGAATTATAATAAATTTATTACCTTATAAAGAATCGGGCCGAACCGCTATTTAACGGTAGAATAAACTTTTTTAATTTTCTATATAAACGGAAAAATTAAGGATAATATTAAAGTTATAATAAAAATTACTAGGGATTTCTATATAGTAGATAACTTTAAAGTTAATATATTTATAGGTATAAATATCCTTAGGCTAGAAAAAATCATTATCGATTTACTATATAACTAAATTCTTTTCGGTAGTTATAACGATATTTTAATACCGATCTAGTCTATAACCAAGGATAATATTAGAATTTATTATATTATTAAGTCGGAACGCCGCTAAATAATTCTAGTAAAAATTATAACTATAATTATAGTTTTATTTAAAAGAAAGTTCTAATTATTTAATAGAGATTTCCTTTTTAAACCGTAGATAAACGGTATTTATACTTACTTCGTCGACGCTAGAATTAACTTTATTAATATTAAAAACGACGAGAATACGCCCTTTATTATTCCTCGCCGTTAATATATTAATTTAATCGTTAAATACGAAGTAAAGAAGGCTTACTCTATCGACCTTAATAATTATTCTTTAGCGGCGAAAGCGTACCTTAAAGATATATCCGTTTTATAATTAATTAGTTTATATAACCTAAAATTAATCTTTAAAACCGAAGTCGATTATTTAATAGAAATAAAGTTACTAAACGGGATTATTATTTACGGTAACGACGAAAATATTACTATAATTAAGTATATTATAGAAGAATACCCTCGTATATAAAAAGATATTAAAGATATTACTAACCTACCTAAATCGGAATAATAATTTATTCCGTTTATTATTAATTAATAGTCGTCGGATATAAAGTTTAAATATAAAGTTTACTCTTTAAGCCCCGATATTAGAGTCTTAATTAATAAGAAGTTTAATAAAATATATTAATAAAGAAAGATATCTTAATTTATAAAGCCGTCCTCTTTTATTTTCTTAATATTCGTAGTTTAAAAAACCGTATACGAGGGGCCTAAAAAGACTCCGGTATATAAAAAAAGAGTAGTAGTAAATATCCGTAACTTAAATAAGATTATTATTCTAGATAACTACCCTCTCCTACTATAAAACGATATCGTTTCCTTAATATAGGGATATACGTATATTAGCGTAATTAACTATAACGGGTAATTTCATCTCTTTATAATTAAAAGAGACGATTATTATAAATTTATTATCGTCTCCTACCGCGGTTTTAAATACTATAATATTATAGTAATAAATTAAAAGGGCTCCGTACCCTATATATAAAGAAAAATAAATAGTTTTTTACGTCTATATAAAGAATTTATAAAATATTATATCGACGATATTATTATTTTCTTACGCTCTTATATTAAATATATTAAATATTTAATAATAATTTTTATATTATTTATAAACCTTAAAATTTCTTTTAAGCCGAAAAAATTCTTCTTAATATACCCTTCCGTTACGCTCCTAGGTTAAAAGGTTAACGGTTTAAATATAATAACTATTAAAGAAAGAGTTATAGCGATTAAGAACCTTCGTTTTCTAAATATATTATAAGTTTTAGAAATATATATAGGTATAGCGAACTAATTTAAAAGTAATATTAAATATTTCGCTTAAATTTCGGAGTTACTATAAAAGTGAAAAATTTAATTATTAAAGACTTCCCCTTCCTAGAGTAGGAATATACGAAAGATTTATTCTAGGAAAGTTTAATTTATTCCTACCGAGGAAGAGTTAATATTATTTAAATTATTATAAAAAGTATTTACCTCCGAAATATATCTTTATTATCGGGATATAACGCGCTAGCTTTATATTAATATCGATACCTTTAAATCGTACGGGATTAACGCGATAATATATTATATAAAAAACGATCCCTAAAATAACCTATTCCCTCGAACGAATATATAATTAATTCTTTTCCTCTCTAAATTACTTAACCCTATTAAGGTATAATACTAGCCTATAAAACTCGAAGTAATAAAATTAATATAAACTCTAAAGAAAATTCCTTATCTTTTAATTTAATTATTAATAAAGAAAATAATTATTTTTATTAATTATTCCGCGACTACCGATATTACGAGATAAATAATATTATTATCGTCTTCTTCGGATAGGATAAATCTACGACTAGTATAAACTTCCTAATATACGTCGTAATATAACCTCGATATTCGATAATATCCTAGAAAATAAAATATCGTATTTAACGCGTTATTACGGTTAATTTAGAAAAGGAATAAAAATATTAATATAAACGCTCCTAGGGTATTTAACGAAGTCTTCGCTTTTTATATAATATTAATATAAATATCTACCGATTATAAATAAAAGTTAGAGTATATTTATAGCGAGGATAAAAAGTAGTTTAAGGTATATACCTTCCTTATAAACGAAAAGGATAGACTCGAAAAAAAGAACCCCGGTATTATAAAAGATAAAGATATCTTTAGTCCGAATATTCTTTTTTTACTCCGAGATTCTCTTATTTAATATAAAGACTAGTATAATAATAAAGAACGTCTTTATATCCCGAAATCTATAAAATAAAAAATCTTTAAACTAATATATAATAAACGTAGTTATACCGGTTTTTATAGGACGTATAAATAGATCGTAGCCGGCTACTATATAAGGTATCTTATAAAAAGATTAAAACGATATATCCTATATTATCCGCCCTATTAGTTTAATTAAACGAAGTATTATACCTTATATAGTATTATAAAACTAATTCTAATAATCCCGAAAATCTATTATTATATTACTATCGACTTTATTATAGGGTTTCCTTTATTAAATACGAAACGGATATAATACCTTATTAATAGTTATTTATAAATTCTCGAAGAAGGTTACTACCGTTTCAGGGAAAGATATATAGTCCGCCGAAAAATAAATTAAGATATTATTATTCGTATTAACCGACTAAGGAATCCTTAAGATTATTATTTTTAATAAGGACCCTAAATTTCTTTCAGCTTTATAGAAAATCATTTTTAAAGCCTTAAAAATAAAATTTATAATATTAATAATATACTACCCGTAGTTAAACGGATAGTCGGAACGAATAAATTAAACCGTAGAAATCGTATTAAGATTTTATTTAACTTATTTCCTAGACGCCTAATAAAACGATTTCGCCGTTATATTATAGGTTATATTAAATAACTCTTTAAATTTAATTACGATATTTTCCTCTAACGAAATTATCTTCGGAATAAAACTAAATAATAATATTTCGTTTTTAAATAATTCGGTAGGGTAAATAAACCTAATTAATATAAAAGAAATTAACCGTAAAGAGGTAGCCGACGTAATTTCGTTCGCGGTAATTAATATTAAATTTCGTTATAATAATAAATATACGCCCTTAACGATAGAGGTTAGAGAAATAACTTTCTTTAAATTATATAATAGTTACCGTCTTCTTAACCTAAAAAATTATAAATTATTTAACTAAAGAGCTAGACCTTTTAAAATTCTTAGATATTATAGAAATTTAATTTATAAACTTAAGCTACCGCCGACGATATTTATTTATTTAATAATATTCGTAATTACCCTAGAGCTAGTATTTAAGGAAGAGGATTTATATTACCGGCCTAAGGAAATAAAATAAGACCCTATTATTAATAATAATCCCGAAGGTATATAAAATTATTATAAAATAGAACGCCTTTTAGATAAAAAGATTAAAAGATTTCTAAACCGAGGGAAAAAATCGGTAACCGAATATCTAATTAAATAAAAAGGATAAGGATTATATTAGAATAAATAATATAAAGAGGAAGACTTTTAAAATATAAAAGACCTAATAAATAAATATAACTAGAAGTATAACTCGATATCGGTATATAAATATTAAGTAGAGCGAAAAGAATAAATAACTCTTAAACGTCTTTTATTTATTAATAATAATACCGTTAAATTAGATATAAAACGTAGTATAAAAGCCTGCGCTAGTTACCCGATTAGGACTTAAGAAGACCGGAGTATTTTAATAATATTATCGCCCTAATAATAAATTAATTAAAGATATAATAAATTCCGCGAATTCCTTAATAGTTTAATTTATAAATAATAATATCTTCGGGACCTATAAAAAAGAATAATATTATTATCTCCTACTTTTCTTTATCGTACTGTATACTTCTTTATTATATACTATTAAATATCTTTATCGACGCTTTCCACGTAACGGAACGACCTTATATACTATAATATAATAATTAATTAGTATAAGCCCGACTATATATACGCGAGCACTATAAGCTAGCTCTAATAACGAGTTTATAATACCGTTATATAACGAGCTATATCGAAAGTTAATAAATAATACTACGATATAATTATTAACTAGTTATAATCTTTCCTTTTTATAAATCTAGGTAATTATAAAATATAATTATATTCTTTATAAAATACGATATAATCGGTAGTTATATATATTTTATTTTAAAAACTACCTATAAATTAAATAAACGAATAAAGAATATACCGTAAAGATTATATCGGAGACGAATCCGAATAAGTTTATATATATAATTATATTTAGGTTCGCCTAAATATATAATAACGAGGGAGCGAGATTATTCGGGATAAATTAATTTAACTTAATTAGAGTAGCGCTAAATAACCGATATAATATATTTAATAGTTATAAATATTTGGACTAGACCTTAATGCCCGTCGCGAATATTTCTATATTATAATAGGAATTAACTTTAAGGCTAGTAACTCCGGTAAAAATATTTATTATAATAATTAAATCTAATTAGAAATAAAAGAAAATAGGCGGTATATTCTTAAAGAATTTAAAATAAATCGACGAATTAGCGGATTTTTTATTAATATAATCTATTATACCGAAAGTTAATAGAAAATCTACGATTAAAATAATTCACTAGGACTCCGTCGGAATAAGAAAATAATTATATAATAAAATAAAAGCGAAGAGATACCTTAAGGTAAATTCGGTTAAACCGAATATAATATATATATCTTTTTCGACGCCGGTAGTAACCGAGGAAGGAAATATAATAAATATATTATTAAGCGAGCCTAAATTTTCGCCTTTATAAAATATTATTTAATTATTAAATATAATTAAATGTAAATTTCTATAGGATTAAATAAATTCGGGGCCTTAAAAGAAATAAAAAATTAATAATAATTCTTTCTCCTTTATAAACCCTTTCCTATTTTTAACTCCGGAGGGAAATAAATTTTACGAGGCTTTATAAAGCGAATCCGATATTAAGGTAAAAATAATATATTAAAATATAAAGGCCGAGATTAAGAAGTATATCTAGGAGAGGGGTATAAAAATAATTATAAAGAAAGATATAAAAATACCGGTAAAGAAATAAACTAGAAATTTATTCCCGTTCCCCGTAATCGCTACCGACGATTTAATCGTTATAACTAGCGGAAATAATAATAAATCGGTATTTACGAAAAATAGGTTTATAACCGAAGAGAAGAGTAAATAAAAGGCCGGCTTTACTCCGTTAAATTAAAAATTATAGGATAAGGTCGAGGAAGGCCGAGTCTTATATAAATCTTTATCGGAGGAGGAGTTAAAAGAAAAGTTTATTTTATAAAATTTTACGTAATTAAAAAAAAACTATAAATTACTATAAAATAATATGAATAAATTACGGGTCGATAACGAATATTTAATTAACCGTATTAACCTATTAATTAATCGGCTTAACGGAGTATAGGGTAAAATCGTTTACCTATACTCGGTAATTAATAATTTTTATATATATTTTCTATAATATTAAGGTCGTCTAGTAGAATAGTTTTATATAAAAAAATTATAGCGTTCTTTATACGCGTCCTTAGATATTAATCGAAATTCTAGGTTATAAAACTAGTTCTATAAAATAACGGAAGCGATCGATAAATTTAAGGATAATAAATTATTTAATAATAAACTCGTACGATTCGTTAATAGCGCGATAAATATCTTAATTATAAAATTCCCCGCTATATTACGCTTATATAATTATAACGAATTTATTATATAGAGAAAGAATAACGCGGAGCCTTAAACTAAATTATTCGAAGAAAAAAGTATAGTTTTAAACTAGTACGGAATCCTTATTTAAAATAAAGCTTTCGTTATAAAATAATTAATTTCTTTTAAATAGAAAATTTAAATAAAATAGATATTACGGGTAGACTCTATATATTAGTTTCTTTTAATAATTTTCCTTCGGTTATTAAATAACTAGATATTACGGGTAGACTTTAAAGCGGTTAACTTCCCTTTTATTTAAATAACCTTAAGGACGGACGACTATAAATCGGCGGGGGTAATTATTATATATATATTCTACTAGTACTAATACCTTAGTACGTACTATTAAATAGTAATTTATTCTTAAAGAAGCAAAAAATCAATACTTTATAAACGAATAATCATCGCGTGTTATTTTCCTTTAGAACGAAATTTACTAAACCCCTATTTTTTAAATTATAGGGTTAAGAGTAATAATTTTAAAACGGGATATTATAATAATATTTAAAATTATATATAATAATCCTAAAAAGTCTATTAAAATATTAATTCGGGAATTATAAATTTATAATAATTAAGTAAATTCTTTTCGAACTAAAGCGAATATATTAAAGAACCGCCGTTATATAAAGAATAAAGTATAAATTATAAACTCCGAGGGATTATTAGAATATAACGGTCGCCTTTATATATTAAGGAATAAAACTCTAAAGGAAAATTCTATAAAAAAGATATTATAATAATCCTCTAATAGGTTATTTTAGTATTACGAAATTATATAAATTATTTACCCGAATTTTTTTTTAGGAGGGTAGTTTAAAGTAAATTACGAATTATATTAAAATTTACGATATATATTAGCGGACGAAGGCGCCGCGATATTATTTATATAATGAATTAAATTCGTTTCCTATTATTATTTAACCTTAGAAGGAGATTTTTATAAATTTTATAATTAATTTACTACCTAATAAATATAGAGGTACTATTTATAATATTATCTTTATTATTATAAATCGATTTACTAAAATAATTAGGTATATATTTATAATTATTAAAATCGATATTATTTAACTAGTAGAAATATTCTATTTTAAAATTATTTATCGTTATAGTATATTTAATAGTATTATTAACGATAGAGGCTCTATTTTTACGAGCGCTTTCTAGTCGGTTATATATTTTTATTCGAAAATTAAATAATACCTAAATACTATCATTTACCTCTAAATAAATAAATAAATAAAGTATTAAAAATTAAATACTAAAGTACTATTTATATATATTTACTAATAATAAATAAATTAATTAGGCTAGATTACTACCTATAGTAGAATTTTTAATAAATAATAATTAGAGTACCGCCGTCGGAACGACGTCGTTTTTCTATATATATAATTATTATCCTAAAATTCGTTAAGAGGTCGAGGACGATTCTAAAGAAAAAAGAGTACTAGTTATAAATAATAAAATACGATAGTTATAAACTTTAAAGAATAAAATTATAAAATATCTTTAAAGCGCTACCGAGTATTAAATTAAATAATATAATAAAATATATAAACTATAAAGTTATAAAGTTAGCGATTTAATTATATTAATAATAAAGAACTTAAAGTAAAAGCGCCTAAATAAGAAATTATCCTATAAGTTTATAGGGCCCTTTAGGATTATTAATAAAATATAAATATAAATTTACCGCCTATTACTACCTTTTATATATAGAATCTATAATATTTTTTATATATCGTTATTTAAATTATATTATCTTCGCGATTATATTAATATAGCGGAATCTTTTATATAAGCCCCCGAATTTATTAATAATAATAAGTTATAGGAGGTAGAAGAGGTAATTAATAAAATTAAAAATAAGGAAAATATTTAATATAAAGTTAAATAAATTAATTAGGGCGAAGAATATAATTAATAACTACTAGATAAAGAGTTTATTAATATTAATAAACTAATTAAAGTCTTTAAATAAGCGGGTAATAAATATAAATATATAAATATAATTAAAGAGGTTACCTAGATATATAAAATAATAAGGCGGAGTAAACGGAGCCGATATTAAAAATAAATATTACTACTTTTATATTAATATTTATATAACGGATATTCTCCTCTATATTTATAACCCTATTATATAGTTTTAAGGTATAACTAAATTTAATTTACTATTAAACTATTTATATATAATAGCGATAAGATATCGTATTTATAAAAATACTTTTATTTTAGGTATAGTCTATATAGACGCCTAGAATATATTATTAAATAATATATCTAAATAAACTTAACTAGCGCCGATTTAAGAAAAAAAGAATTCGATATTATTATTATATTATACGAAAGATTTAGTTATTATCGGAATTACTAGAAGAAGATATAATCTCTCTAGTATAATCCTTAAAAATATTATCTTCCTTAAGACTCTTTAGGTCTCGTTTATATTAATAGAAACTTTCGACCTCTTCTTCGAGAATCTTATTTATCGCTTTTAATTCCTTAATATATTAATTCGCCGCCGTTAATTAATTTTATAGGTTAGCGATTATAATAGAGGTTTATCTATTAATTATTATTATTTTACTATATACTTTACGTTATTAAGTAATTTCTTTATTTATTAAATTATATTTATATTCTTCTTTAGGAGTCCTATTACCGATACGGGTATATTAATATATAGACCTCTTTACCTTCTTTCGGAAAGGTTTAGGAATTTATTATTATTAATATATACTACCTTAGAGCTTACGGTTATAATTTATCTTTATATAATAATTAATTCCGTAGCGATTAATATAATAGAGTATATAAGGAGGGGATATACCTCGAATATAATTATTATTAAATTAATAGAAGTAGACCTAGTAAAGAAACTACGAAGCGTAGTAAATTACTATTATAATTAATATTACGTAATCGCGTTAATAGCGGACTAGTTATATTTACTAGTATATTTATAACTAAAATAATTAATATAAATAAATTAATACTATCGGTAAATAGGAGCTACTTATAGAGTTAGAAAAAAACTATATATAACGAAAGTATTATTTATATATTAATTATAATACTAGAATACTATTATAGAGCTAGAGTAATAAAATACGAAAAAGACTAAAGAAATTACGAAGAGAGAAAATAAATAAGCGAGCGAGTTTATTTTAATAATAAACCGTTATACTAAATACTTTATTATTATAATACGTCGATACGCGCCTCCGCTCCGCTACCTCGCTTTTATTAATAAATATAACTATTACTATAGTAGTTATATTATTATTAATCTCCCGGTATAATATTAAAACTATACCGTTTATATATAATACTTTATTACTAGTATTTTCATAGTATAGTAGGAGTATATAATAAGAGTAGCTACTACTATTCCGCTACTAGTACTATAGGTACTATAGAAATAATCTAATATACTATATTTACTATAAGTACTATAAGCGCTATAGGAACGATAGTATATACTATTTCGCTCTATTACTATTATATATAATAGTACTATAGAGACGAAAGAAATATTATTTATTTAACTATTATTACTATATATTAGCGCTATATATCTATAAAAGTATAGAGTAGGCTTTGAGCGTTATAAGCGCACGTGAGCCGGTTAAGCTGGGTTAAGCGGGGTAATACTATATCCTGACTCTCGAGCGCTATTAGTCCCCGTGAGCGCTCCTAAGAATCTAACGCGCTCCTGAGAATATTTTTGGCTCGTGAGAATGCCTAAATTTAGAATACGCCACTAATATGGCCCCTATATATGGCCCCACTTATGGCTATGGCCCTATTCCATTCATGGCCATGGCGCATTCCACTTATGGCCATGGCGCATTCCATTCATGGCCATGGCGCATTCCATTCATGGCCATGGCCCCATTCCATTCATGGCCAAG
>JAABUS010001239.1_pt1 | contig 57472 bp, 64 predicted proteins | sample 5560161 | NCBI WGS metagenome assembly JAABUS01 (sample SAMN10711885, study PRJNA513376) | rock metagenome | isolation source: Antarctica rocks | place: Antarctica: Victoria Land, Trio Nunatak nord | collected 2016-01-04
GGCCAGCCAGCCAGAAAGAACGAAAGGTCCCCATGCGATCAGATACGGGGTCTCGTGGTGCCCGTGACATTCTGACAAGCTTTCGTGTCTCGATGGTATGGGCCTCCGTTGGGGGGGAATAACTTGTGATTTCGAGGCTTTGGCTAGGTGTGTGGGGTAGGGGGGTAGATGCGCGGAGGCGGGGCGTTTTACTGACTGCATAGGGGCGGGGAGGTTGCCGAGAAAAGGGGGGGAGGGCGAGAAATGGGGTCTCGGAAAGTTGAGGGGAGAAGGATTTGGAGACGGGAAGGGGGCTCGTGCACCCGCGAGCTTACAGAATGCCTCGCTATCCTCGTTTTATCCTTCTGCTCCCTTCCCTTCTCTCGTTTCCCTTCTCTCGTTTCCCTTCCCATCCTTTTGCCCTAGACTGGGAGAGTGTTGTTGTAGTAAACTGAAAAGATAGATCGTCTGATGTTTTTGGACTTTATGGATGGGATATCCACCGATAGATGGAGAAAGGAAGAATGTATATCTTTGGGTTAGAATGTTTTACGGGGTTTAATGGACTATATGGTCAGGGGATCTCCTCTGAAATGGGGGAGGGGGGAAACCGTGGAAAAGCCAACCCGTCAGCTGGTTTCACTTGAATCTATATGCTGGTGCCCTTGTATCTACTCGGACTCTATCCTCCTGACTGTTTCTCACCATGTGAATATATACAAAGTTTGCCATACCTTCACGACTACGGCATGGGCTGAGGTCAAGTCGTTGGTTATCTCTCATTTGCCGCATCTCAGGCATTAGCACGGGGATGGGTGTGGCACGCTTGCCCGGATGTGAAAGCGACTTTAGTATTTGAGATGTGGTGCGCCGGAGAGATTTGCATCGGAAGGGTGAGGTGCGTTGCTTCAAGCCCATTTGCCCAGGAGAGCCATCAGTCCTATCGCTCCAATTAGCACCAGATCCAACAAACCAATATAGAATTATCACACTCACCAGCACCCGCACACATCATCCCAAAAGCCGCCATCACTACCCTCAGCCTCGCCCTCCGCATCACCGCACTGAACATGAATTCATGCGCCATCAATTCCACCAGTCCAGTGTAGATCAGTATCCCCGCCGATATGCTATCAAACACCCCGTTCACAATCAGCGCTGTCTGGCTGCCCGGTTTGTACGTATTCCTTACGCCTAGACCGACGGCGAGCGCTATGGGCGTGCTGAGCCCGTAGGCGAGCGCAAAGAAGTAAGGCATCAGTGATTGTTTGCGTTTCTTAGAGAAGGGCCATGGCACGGCGGCTAAGCGACTGCCGAGACCGAGGCCTTCGAATGTCTGGTGGAAGGCGAGGACGATGTACAAGGTGTTGAACTCTGCGCCCGCAACCGCGAGCGTCAGACCTACGAACACGGAGTGGAACACGACGCCGAACTCAAGGATGAAAATCGCAGTCATTTGCGCCGCGTAGTCCTCGACGAATGGCCCTTTATTCTCTTCGACATCATGCTCCATGTGCTCGCGCGTGTGGCCTAGGTGGTCGGTTCCAGGGGTGTGGCCACCCTGGGAGGATGTTGAGGCGTGAGGGCGGAGGGGTTCGGGTTCAGGAAGTGGGGCTTTTTGGGGGAGGGCTCCTTCTTCGGAGTGCGTGTGGTTGTGACCGAAGGTGGCGAAGCGCATGGCCATGAGCTCGGTAAAGAAGAGGAGGAAGATGGTGATGAGGGCGATGCCTTCGACCCAATTATATCCTGTGATGGGGCCGGTGAGGCAGGGGTTCGTGAGGGCGACGTTGGCTGGGGCAAGCAGCTGCGAACGGTTAGCCAATGTAGTGTGTCTGCTAGACAGCTGCAATTGCGAAGGATAAGATAAGCTGAGATGGTCGAGGACTGGGCTCACGAACGTGTATGAATGCCGTTGCGATGATGACGCCCGAGCCAAAGTATTTCGCTATGAAGAATGCCCATTCCGGAACACCGACCCCTCGATGTCGGCCTGCGTATACAGGAAACACTGCTCCTGTTTCGTAATTAGCTGACCAGAAACCAGACAGACTTCTGTCTCTCCATACCGAACAGTGACCCGATCAGGATGACGAAGATGGCCGATATACGCAGACCTATCCTTCCATCATAGCCATTGCCGGCGTCGCATGTCGGTGCTGAAGTCGCCACTGCAGTCGCCGTTGCAGTCGCAACCGCGGTCGATACGGGCGTGAGTGTAAGGGCCTGTCGGGCAAGTAGAAGAGCGGCATCCTCGAGGCGTGCCATGGATGGTGGATTGGATAGGAAACGGGAAGTTACGGAAGCGGCTGGGGAAAAGTCTAAGGAGATCGGTAGGGACAACGAAGGTCTATAGACTCGATGCGAGGAAAAGCAGAAGTCAACACAAGGCAAAGAAGATCAAAAGCCCACCCTCACAAGTGCAGAAGTTCAACTGACGTCTTACCCCTCCTGCTGGTCACTGGAGCTGTCCTCGGATCAACGTATGCATAGCCACGGAACGAAACAAACACACGACGTCAGGAGAATGCAGGAGCGATGCCGCAACTACAAGTGCAGGGACCAGGCGAAGGGAACAAGAGTGAGAGGGAGGCCATTGTGGAAAGCATCATGGTTGGCATCAAGTACGAAGCTTCAAGATGACCGGATCCACGCGCTATGAAGGTCCTCAATTTCCTCAATTTCCATCGTTCCCCCTCGCAACCAAGCTTTCGCCAAGACAAGAGTAGCCGCATACGGCACCGCTCGCGTGGACCTGCTCCCCCTTGTTCGGCCGAGCAGGTCCGATGAACACATCGCCAAACCGTGCTTTGCCACCCCCGTTGTCGAGGATATGCGGAGTGATGATACTTGCGTTGGAAGGCGTACCTGATGCAGCCGGAAAAGCGAAACCTTATTGGTCAAAGCCAGCTGGTGTGCAAGGAGCAGAGAGAGGTTTGACATATGCTACGGTATTGACAATGCGAGCTGTGCACATGCCTCCAAATCCCACTGCGAGCTAAACAACAGAAGCAGGCTAGACGGGAAAGACAGCCACTGAAATCCCCTCCTCGACCCCCATTATCCACAGCCCACCACAGCCACCAGCATACACATTTTCATTCTTGACCAATGCTTCATATCCTTCGGGGCAACGATGCAAAGGATCCGTCGCCGCGCTTGTCGGGATGATGCTTTTCGCTCACGCACCGTCGTCATCTTCACCAATAGTGAGACTGCCCTCCTTGCCCATGCCGTGAGCCCAGAAGCCCTCAACGGAGACAGAGCTGTCAAGGTGTTAGAATAGACAATGGGGATAATATTGGCAGACCTACTTCGACATCGCATCGTGAGTGAACAGGAGCCAGAAGCCAAAGACGGCCTTGGCGAACACGTCGAGGACGGCATATGCGATGATCTCGGTATCGACGCTAACGTTGCGCGAACCATCGGCAATACCCCAGACACTACACTATGTTAGCCTATAAAGTGACAACGCCAGTGGTAAACATACATTGGGTACATGGTCCAGAGGACCAAGGTGAAACCCGCAATAGCCATGAAGAACGTGCTGGTCTTCTTGTCCTTGTTCGACACAACATGTCGGCCGTTAATGGCGAGCTGGTAGATGACAACCAAGTAGGCAGCGCAAGACATGGCGTACCATCCCCACTTAGGGCCACCCTCGATCGTAAAGGCAGCAAAGAGGCCGGTCAGAATCATGATAATGTCAGCGACGATAGCGACGAGGATGTTAGCACCAGACAGCCCAGCGAGCAGGCAAAGATCCAAGAGAAGGAGTGGGGTCGTCATGCTCCAGTCAACATAGCGTGCCCAGTAGACCTCGCGATAGACGATGGTATCATAGGGGAAGTGCTTGTCGTCATGGTGGATCTTGATCTCGTTCTGGGATACACCGGCTTTAATGGCCATGGCATAGTAAGACAGGGTAGCGAAGGTCGTGATGAAGGCCGTGATGATGTGGAACATGCGTTTTTGCTATGCTGTTTTAGCATTCATGAAAGCTGGAACGCTCGCGAGCGTGTACTTACGACCGGGACACGGAAGGCCATGGCGTAGAAGGCCAGCGATGAGAGCGCCATAAGCACGAAGACAACCCTGGTTCTGTCAGTACGCGGACTGCCTGCTGATAGCAGCTCACTCACCAGAGAACGCGGCTGCCAACTTCGCCAGCTACCTGGTACTCGATGGATGGGCCAGGTTTCACGGAGGGCAGCTTGGTCGGGACAGAGGATGGGGTTGAGGTCGGGAGGCCGGTAGGAATGGCCGGAGCGTGCTTCTTGAGAACCTCCATTGGGTCGATCATGATTGCAGTGTAGTGTGAGTACAGAGTATGAGTGTTTGATAAGACTTTGGATGTGAGGGAGACAGGTATGGTTTGTGAGAAGAGGATGAGGGAAGAAGGTAAAGGTTGGCAGAGGAAGGAAGGCAAAAGAGCTCTCTCACTGTTAGCGCCGTCGAGCTTGCCTTGATTCGCCGCGCTACTGGTTGACCCCGCAGCGATTTGGGGCGATGCCTAGCGCGTCATTCATGCACAGACGAGGGCCCTTGATTGGTGCCAAGACCCTTGGTGATACTTCGACACAAGCCGTCCTTCACCTCGGTCATGTTAACACGGTAAAGCGTTCGTGCATTTCCCCGTCCCATCTTGAGGCTTAACAACTTACCCATGCCGCCACACTGGCACCGTCACCAACAAGACAATCCCGATTGCCGGACATAGCTGCTGACCCTGGGGGAATCGATCCTCTGTGGATGCTAACAGGGGGAAAGCTGACAGGCGCTTTGACCGTGGCCATGTACTCGTGCTTACCACCTCACTCAGGCTGGCGACCTTCGAAATTCTCGATGACGCTTTGCTTCTGCTCTCCAATGATACAGATGCCCGTTGTGTTCTCGTAATGATATTGTACATCTTCATTTCATTCACAGATACGTTAGAGTAGCTTGATCTGTTCGGTGGTACCTGTCATGAAGGTGTGCCCCCAACACCGAGGCCTAGAGTGCTAGTGCAAGGAAAGTACTTTATGTACTTTACTTTTAGATTAAACCCCTCCATTTTACCATGATCCAAACAGTCATTCCAACCGAGATCGAAATGAGCATCCCCTATCTTGCATCCTCCGGCACAGATCGCGTGCTCTTGGCGTCCCCCGTCATCGCACCTTCCTCCATCGTACCTTTCAGACTGCTTCCTCTCGCCCCGTGTAGAATAGGAAACCACTCGAGTTTCGAACAGAGTGTCGAACGCTCTCAATCACAAAACCCCGCCGGACTGACGGTATTGCCGGAAAATTGTTAGCGTAAATTATTTGGATCCGCGTGACAGAAGCGACAGTATCTCGATAAGTCTAAGCTGATGCACGGTGAACTGTTGAGGGTTTTAAGAGTCGTTGTTGGGCTTCCAGTGGTGCCTCGACAGTCTGTTGGCAATGTATTGCTAATACATTACTACCTGGACAATCAACAAAGATGGAGCGAAAACCTCGATAAGAGTACACCGTGGGCCTGGGTTACCAATGGATTGGAATTGCAGTGGCGACAGCGTACAAGCAATGTATTCATTGTGTCCATTAGGGAGCCTCTGTTCGTGCCCAACATCTCCTAGCGGCCTCGACAGGAGATGGTACACCACAAAACGGTTTGACGAGATGGTAACAGGTAATCCACCAGTGAAGGTCCATAGCTAAAGAGGCAATAATTCAATGCACTCAAGATTCCCAGTCGTCCCGCGCGAGGCATGCAGAACTTCTAAATCCACGAAACCATATGAAGCTTGTCCTGTAACGGGTAACCCTCATGTAGCTGTAGGTGTCTCCGTCGGGACTGCAGATATAGGTGCTGGGGCATTCCTTTTCGACGGTGGAGGACTCGCCGCCGGAGCATCAGTCTCGATACAAGTACTGAAAACCTGGGTTTTCCATTTCTTAAGGTCAGTCTTCCAGAAATCCGCAACGTTGAGGCCTATCGCATCTTTAAACCCCACGATCTCCTGCACACCAGCGGTGCACTGAGGGTCAGACCCATTGTGGACCGCTCGCTCGGGATGAGCGCGTTCCTCGTAGTCGGTCCCGGTGTTGAAGATGGTGCCGAGCACAATTGAAGGCGTATCGGTAATGCTGGAGTTCACCTGAAAGATTTTTTCTCCGATGGTGATGCCCACACCGAGAGAGAGCGGGACACCCAAGCTGCCATTGACAGCAAAATGGCCTTGAGAAGCACTCCAGACCTCCTGGAGCGTCGGTATGAAGCCCTTGATCGATGATCTCTTGCCGCCGTCCCGTGCCAGGTCAATGTGAGCTTTGGCGTCCGGCCAGGTCATGTTGACGCCGGTCAAGAGGTTGCCAAATGCGCTCAGCGTGATCTTGAAAGAGACGCTCAATGAGACGTAAGGCCCGACAACAAAGACGTCGGGCACTGAGAACGGGTCCAGGCCGACTTGCAGAATTGGAGCTTTGAAGGATTTCTCGCCTATGACAGCATTCTGCGCTTGGATGCCAAAGATCATAGGGATGTTGAAGTCGGTCGCTTCGAAGTCAACGGACCCAGCTTTAATGTGTGGGTCTGTGAGCGAGGCTAAAATGGATCCAGAAATGGCAAGGTTGCCGTTCACGCCGCAGTCGACACAGTAAACTGTGACGCCATCTGTGGAGCTTAGTCTTTGTGTATTCATGGTGCATCAATTTCCGAGAGACTTACCAATTGGGGTACCTAATTGTTTCGCGGGGCCCCACGGACTCGTGTCGGTGGTTGCGGGCGCCTTGCTGATACTGAGGCTTGTAGATGCTGATTCGACGACAGTGGGGAAAAGATCCTCGAAGTGTGACTTGATGTCGTGGAAAAATCCTCTTCTGCCAATGCTTGGGGCTGATGTGACCAGGGAACTAGAAGAAGTTGTAGGGGCAGGTCTGCCGCCGTGCTGCCAGTCGACCTTAAAGTCCTTGATGATAGCCGGATCGCTACCGGTCAACATGCGTCCAATCGCGCGTACGGAGTAGTCGGACTTGTCGGTCGTGTAGTCATCGACGTAGAAAAATGTTCGTTGGTTGGATTTCCCACAGCCCTCAGTGGCGTCGATCAAGACGAAATCCGCTCCGGGCTTGGGCCATGAATTAATGGCTTTCTGGAACAGATCGGGATGGTCAAAGGCGAAGCTGATCTCCGTATCCGAAGGGCACTGGATGTTGTGGATTGAACTGATATGCTCCAACGGCACCGAAGGCTGATGGAAAGTGTACTGGACCTGAGCCCTCTTCTTTCCTTGACTCGGGTCATCGGCATAATGCAGAGTGTGCTGCTTGCCCGGTACTACATTATCCAGATGTGTAGTATCGTGACCATGGGAAACAACGGGTAAAAGGACGATGGGCTCGCCATAAGGCAGTCTCGCAGTAGGAATGGCCCCATTGCTAGACAAGGCTCTGGTAGGCAGACCTCCACTTGGGGCTCCGCCAGTGGGAGAACCACGGAAAAAACCATCTGGCAGTATGCCATTCCTGCTGTCGGCTGTGACTCGTGGGAAAGGAGGATCTACCTGCATGTCTTTCGGCAAGTGAAGGTCTTTCTGGGCAAAAGCGAGGAAGGCTGCCCAGAGAATCATCGCCAAGTACAACATGATGTGATGTCCAATCGTGAAGTATCTCAAAAGATAGAGAAAGTGTATTGATAGCAAGAGGCCATAGAGCGAGTAAAAGATGCCTGTGATTCCTGTGTGGGAACGATCCACCTCAGTAATTGAGGTAATCCATATTTATATATTAACGTCCCAGCATCTTTGAGATTGGAGTCGGGAAATGTTGAGGACGAGCCAGTATGGTAGTTCTTCTGTTATAGCATTCTTGATGAGGTTGCAGATCTGACAGCCACACGCTATCGCGGATTTGGGCGCATTTTGAGATTCTGTTGATCTCTGAGGGAATATGTCGTGAAATTTAGCCGTGCGGAATCGCCTCAGCCAAGCTCAGTTTTTGAAAATTGCCAGAAACATGACAGGAACTGGTTGAAATAATAGCAGCTGAGAAATTAACTCTTAAACTAGCATATATATATAGAAGTTGCTGCAGACATGCCAGAAACATACGTTGGGGGCAAACTTCAGAGGCTTGCTCCTGTAGGTGCACAGATTGGGAAATCAGAGAAGCACGGAAAGGAAGTAATGGTAGTCAACAATTCCCGCGAGCCACTGGAACCAAAATACAACATATTATGCTCGTTACTCTTGCTGGTGCCATAAGAGAATTTCGGCCCGGCATTCTCACTGTGAGTAGACGATGATGAAACCACATGTTATATGTGCGGTCATCAATATGACCCGCATTGTACTGCTAAGAAGGTTGGGTGCACCTTTTTCAATGGTTTGCCGGTTCAATCATGAGCCCTTTCATAATGCTCTTCACCGGTTTGCCTGTGTGACGTCGGCTCCTCACCGGTCAGAACGTCCAATGTCGATTCGCGAATCTGTTCTTTTGGACACCACCGCCAAAGCCCTGGAGATGGACATAATAAATCTGGTCCATAGGAAAACAGCTAGGAGGTCCTGGACGCTGAATATGACTCATTTGCCGACGACTACTACGGTGGCAAAAATGGCCCATACAACACCCTCCGCACCAGGCAGGGCCAAGGAGTCAGTATTATCAAATTACACAGCATGGGTACTCCTATTTGAACCTATCCCTTCCGCCTGCTGCTCTGCTTTTGGGAGAAAACCAGACGTTGATCGAGGCCATATCAAGGAGACTGTTGGTGGGGCCGCGTCGTGGCGTTGCGGCCAGGAGAGAAATGGTTGACCAGGAGACCATGGGAGTAGTGGCAAAACAGAATTGACTCAGCGAGAGAATTATGAAGTTGAAGAGGCCCAACATGAACTTGCAGTAGAGGTAGATTGATAAGATAAGATTGCTAGATGGCATGGAGCGTAGGATACTTTAAAGTAAAGTATTTTAAGTACCATGCCAAGGCTGATTAATGGATTTTTCAAGTACTTCTTCTTCATTAAGGTGATCGATCAGATGGACCGTAGTCCAATTGACAAGTAGAATCTTGATGCTCGTGTAGTGATCCCAATTCTTTCAGTACCTTGTACTGCCTTGATGTTTTTCAGCTATTATGTAGTGAGCGGTCAAACATATGTTTCCGCCCCAGGAGTGCGTCTTGCTTCCTCCCCAGCATCCTCCACCCTCGCACTAACTACCGCATCCAAGATGCAATACGTAGCCAGCCCAAGTCCCAAGTCTCAGAGCCAGCGAAAGAAGAGCCGAGTGCACGTGACGTTTTTCTCCAAGGGGCAGCATGACTGGTACGGCTGGCTGTGTTGCTGCACATCAGGGGCGTCGGATCGCCAGTGAGAGTTATGACCACTCTCACTGATGGTTGCTTGGCAGGAAGGCTATTTTCAATTCGTATTCACCACTACTCTACCCAGCCAGTGCACGTTCTTGACCGTTCAAAAGGCAAGAGATGATGTAAATTGGCGTTTGTTTCATTAGGAAGATGTTATGTTGAAGGGTGACCTGCGATACAATAGTACACACGGGTGTCCAACGCCTCGCAATCCCTTGTTTGGGTATAGATGGGTATACAAATCGCGGCAACGGTGCAAGATTGTCGGCGCTAGGAGATCGATTGACGGCGCCTAGTGACCATAATTCGCAGTGTCGTTGGGGAGGAGGTCATGGACTGTGTAATTGAACGGCGCCTGGGGTTGAATCTGAGACAGCATAGATGCTGAGCTACTGGACCCAGGATCCAAGCTCTGATTTTGTTGTTGCATGGCGCTTTTATGCCTCCTGCCACACGGCCTCGACGCGAGCAACGCCTGGTTCATTTGCATCTGGAGCCTCCGGTTACACGCTTCCAGGTGCAGAATATACTCGGTAGCCTTCTCAAGTATATTGGCCTTGTTGATCTTATGCGAGCTGGATTCTGCAGCTGAATGGTGGGCCATGTGTTGCCCTTCTGCTCCTTCGGTAGGTTGGTGTCGAAGACTGGGTATTCTATCTCGGAGCTCGCCAATCTTGTCATTGAGCCTCGTGCGATATCGCTTCTCAATAGCATTATGGGTTTTGCGTCGAGGCTTGTTTCGTCCCTCTGGTGCGCTGGCTGCCCTTTGCGGGAAACCGTCGTTTTCCTTGGACTTCGGTGACCGTGTCACGCAATCGTTGCTCAACGGCGGCGATGGGCTCTGCAGGGAATGGAGCGGAAGCCCCTGGTCATATATAGGAACAAGACCACTGAGCGGTGGGGCCGATACTTGCGTGCACGTGCTGTTCGGATACTCCATTGATGGCGTAGGCAAGCCTACGGTCATTCCAGTACTCGATACCGGCCTATAGGAGCCCAACGACAATTCTCTGGAAACGCCGAAGCCTGGAGCATCGCCAGCTTGTAGGCTTGTTGCGAAGAGCGGCGGCCCAAAGCGGTTGTCTTCAATATAAGGCAATTCATCAGTACATCTGTAAAGGTCGGTTCGCTCATAATTTGACGCGCCCAGCTGTGCCTGGAGAACAGAATAGCTGAGGTATTCGTTGAACTCAAGAAGCTCTGAGTGGTCGGACGGAATCTGGACTACAGACATTTGGTGCGTTTGCTAGGTCGACTACTCGCAAGAGAAGACGTAGTCGTGCTGGGGTTCTGGAGAATGCTCTTTGGCCATAAAGGTTTGCTTTTTATGACGCAGTCAGATAAGTTGTGGTCATGAGCTTGAAGACGGTTCCAAGCCTGATAACAGGAGATTTACCTCTCGTGCAGGACGGGCATGAATATCAGAATCCTACCGCAGATAGCACCTGTACGAATCCCGACGGAAGCGCTTCCTGCAACGATTGTACGGCAGAGGCGAAGAATCCACTATAAAAAGACTTGACCGACTTATTGACTGGCCCGGCCACGCTCACCTCCTTTCCCTTACCAATGAAAGTAGCACTGTCCACAGAGCGGACCATGATTCGTATTCTACAAGGCTGCCGCGAAAATAAAGATGACGGACCTTGGCGAGGAGAGCTGAGCCTCGGAGCGCGTTCGTGGGATCAATCAAATGCGATCAAGTCAAAGGAGGTCAAGTGACGGAGAGCCAGGGGAGCGAAACAACGAGGCGGGGATTCATCCTTGGCAAACGCCTCCGACAACTTATGGCCCCTTGGGGGGCCAAGAAGACATTCTTCTACACAAGCGCAGACCAGCGAAACTTACTCTGCAGTAGTAACTGGGTCCAAGGTCCCTGTGAGATGCGACTCTCTCCGAGTGAACCCAGACATCTTTGGCAGAAGCCACATCGTGATGGCTAGGATTTCGCGGACCTTTTGCGCCTTAACTCCCGCCGATCGAGTATCTGCTGCTATCGATACTAGCATGCATTCGATAGCAAAAGCAAGATCCGGGTCCTTGAAAAAGGGAACGCGATACTTGTTCTTGATGAGTTGGTTGAGTCCACGTTAACTGCACGACCTGGCTATGCGCTGCAACCATGGGTGGTTCAACTCATGGCCCTCTTGGCTAGCGCCGAATAACAATGCATCTCGATGCGAATAAAGGTGGCCGCGGTTGATTGCAGGAGAGTGTAGAAATACGAAAGAGAAAAGAGAGGGCATGTGAGGAATGGGGTTTGTGTGGCTTGCAGGCTTGGCCCGGCTGTACTTCTAAGGCTGATCCATCCTAGCCTGCTTCGTATGTACGCTGCGCTTATAAGGCAGACACAAGTAGTATGTGTCAAGGATGTTGAAGAAGCCTGTGGTGTTTAGCATTGAGGATTTTCGATGTGGCTTCGGAGCAGAAATCGGAATGTCGAAGGTCGAGGCGTGTTTGGCTGCCTATGCCAAATCGCCAAGTCGCCCAGTTGTCATCTCGCGGTCGCGTCTAAGACTATCGGAATTCTTCGGTGATGCCCTATCGACACCGATCTGACTTACACCGATCTGATTTACACCGCTCTGACTTACACCGCTCATGGATCCCAATTCTGGATCTTCATTGTACCGTTGTCGTTCAGCTCCTTGTGCATCTTGAAAGTTTGCCACAGCATATGGGGCTCGTGGCCCCAGCCTTTCTTCAAACATTCGTATTCAGCTCGCTCGAAATAGTCCATTAGGATCGGCTGGTACTCGGTGTGCGCACACTTGTTGATTATGACTCGAGCTCGTTCCCGTGGTGAAAGACCGCGGACGTCGGCAAGACCCTGGAACGGTTGGCTTTAGGACCACTCGCGGACCACTTGACTAACCTTTTCTGTGACAACAACATCTAGGTCGTGTTCTGTTTGGTCGACGTGTGTACACATCGGAACAATGCAGGAGACCCCTGTCGGGTCCGTCTTCGATGGTCTCGTACTGGGGGTATGCATGATGGAAATTTTGCTGCTACGCAAAAAGTCCGCGGAGCCACCCAAACCATTTAAGATTCTTGAGCCCATGACGCATGTCGAATTCGCATGAGCATATATATCACTAGATACACCAGCGTCAGCAAAAGTATTTTGATTGATCCAACAAGGACCGGGTCAACGCACACTTCAACTGGCGTGTTCATACCAATAACACCAAGTCGTCGAATGATCTCTGGACTATTCGAGACTTGCTGCGATCGTAAAAGAAGTTTACCTGCGTAATTCTCCCACCCGTCATAGAACCTTTTGAAACCCTCAGGCGAGAATCGTATCGATGTGGCGGTAGCAAAATCAAGGTGACCAGAATCAAACAAGTCTAGAAAGCCTGAATGTCTTCTTGTTAGCATGATTCGATGGCCTCGAAAATGTTTTTCAGTGTCGCCGTTCCATGACTGGGGACGCAAGACGGATTTGGAGAACCGTGCCTGTAATTTTAGGAGACAGAAGGAGAACAGTGACCGAGCAGCTTACTGTCCTGCAGAACCTCTGTCCAAACCTTCAGCTTGTCGAAGTTGTTGCCATGCGCTAAGCCGCCAATCACCGCATTTGCAATATTACCAATCCCCGACTGAAGGGGCAGCAGGTTCGTTGGCAATCTTCCACGATCAACTTCATGCTTGAGAAACTCGATCAAATTCTGGGCAATCGCCCTGGATGTGTCGTCCTCGGGGGCATTAGCCTGTGTCTGATCAGGATAATCTGATTCCACGATTGCAACTACTTTCTCTGTGTCTATGGGAATGTGGGCTGTGCCTATCCTGTCTTCAGGAGCCATGATTAGGTACGGTTTCCGTCGAGGTGGAAGATCAGTCATCGTAATGTCGTGCAATCCTTCAAAGGAAGGCATAGCGGTGTTGACTTCGATGATAATCTACACGAATAGTTAATACGGCATATGGTTAAGCATAGGGAAGGACCAATTCCAGCCGCAAGGTTCCGTTATCACCAGCTCCTGATCAAATTGTGTAGCGCTCAGTGTAAGACAATGGAAAAGCGTACCTTGTCTGCCATCTGGATCAGCTCCGGACTTGCACCAACAGAAGCACCTGGAATGATCCCGCCCTCTTCTGTGATGGCGGAAGCTTCGACAATAACAACGTCGAGTTTATTGTTTTCCTTGTGTTTGGTGTAGTAACCCTTGCAATTTAGTGCGACCTTTTCTCGCACATGCCCTCTTGACTTACGTACATCAGGTCCACCTAACGCAATCATAAATCAGCATCTTTGTCTCCCACAAAAGAAATGATATCCAAGGACCGAGGCTAGAGTAGGAGTAGAGCGAGTCGCGCCACCACCGCCGGAAGACTTACAGGAAACATGCTAAGGTGCTTGTCCCAGAATTGTATCCTGCCCTCGTTGATTCCTTTGGCAATATCCTTGCCGACCTGATGTGGGGACCGCCTTTCAATCATATCGAGCCTCGCCCATCTATTTTCGGTCTCTGCTCCACTTGAAGCACCAACGAACAGGGAGTATTTGAGTTTCCCTTGTAAGCCGTTTTTCTCGACATAGTCCGCTAAAGCCGTAGGGACTTTCCTGGATTTAATATATCAGCATTCTACACCATTGGAGTCTGGGATATGGGAGGAATCAACTTTGGATAGCCCACTCCGGTGAATCCAGACCATCCGATGTATGAGCCGTGTGGAAAAAGGCCGGGGATGTCAAGGTCGTCGATGTGTATTAACTTTTTGAGCATCGAAGGCCGGCGGACCCGACTTTTGAGGAGTGCAGAAGCTGCCATGATGCTGATTGTGGATCCAGATGCTGAATTGGCGAAATCGCGATTCTGCAAAACATGATCAAGAACTTATAGAATCGCGCCACAGCTCGCTGAACTCAGCTCCGCCGGCCACGGTACGTCATATCTCAGGTACACAAGCGTGGAGTGCTTTCTCAGGGCTGATGCTAGGGTTCTTGAGCGGTCAACCGCTGGCTTGTGTCGATGTGCAAAAGACACTAAAACGCCTTGGTAAAGCTGGCTGTAATGCATCTAGTCTGCTATCCACGTCGTCGTCGAGTAAGGTCGGTATAGTATAATGCAATCTCTTGGGTTTTGGCTTTCTTCGTGTTTGACTATCCGAGAACAAAGGAAATCCAGATGACTATGTCCCCCCAGTCGAGTCTCTAGGCCTTGCGGAGATCATCAGTGAGTTAGCGTTTCTCCATTAATTGTTCTCTGTGGTGTTGTTTCTAACGATCAACATTTCTTTCTTGATACGAGAAAGAATGCTAGAGTCAGCTTTGCCCTAAAATGAAGGCCACACAGAAGCCTCTGCCATAGAGGTCTCAATCTTCGCTGCAGAAGGATCACTGTGGACTCAGTCATGGACAGAGATCGTTGTCGCTGAGACGTGCTCAGTGGAATAACAGCAGTGGCGTTGCTCGACTTAAAGGCTTGACCAGGTCTGTGAGCCCTGATGGTACGTACTGAGTAATTGACTTTGACTAGAATAGTTGAAATCACGAGACGGACTCTCGTGGCAAAGGCTTGTTTAGTTTCCGCGAGCCGCTCAAGGTGCAGATGTAGGTGCGAGCCCGTCGCTGGTCAATGTGTTCACAGATCGCTCATGGCAGAGGGTTGCGATTTCCGGGCACCCTTAGATCGATATGTGGTCGAATTGTTGATGATCGACTAATTATTCAATCGAAATTCCTTAATCAAACACGTAGAGCGTCAAGTATATTACGCCTTCGACTAGGACAGCCAATGTGGGGGGGGGGGAAAGCAGTAGAAATGGTTCCTGAGCGTTACGTGTACAGAAAGCGGAACCCATCGGTGCCAGCACACGCAAAACTTTCGCTCAAGGACCGCACCTTCCCTTGTCGGTTGAAGAAGTCACGACTCTCTTGCCCTAATAGCGTCCTGGTGCTATACTTTGCACATAATCGGGTTCTCTCACCCGGTCAGCGATCCGAGAAAATGACTTTAGGTTCCATCCTCGCTGCAGGCCGCCATACCGTTGAAGAGATGGTCGGCCTTGTTGGCAACAGCGATAGGTCGGAACCAGCTTCTCCAGGTAAGTCGCCTGGTACCTCTAAGCCAGTTGCAACAGACGGCCCTTTACGCACAGAACCAGGCCGCACTTCATTGGTGGTCCATCATCCGAGCATCATCTCTCCAGCGGAGTCAAAAGGCTCAATGGCGATGAGCGAGGATACTGGATACCATACTGCTACAGAAGGACATGAAGGCTCCAAGCATTCCAACGATACCATGAGTAATAACGAAACGTCTCGTGAGCCGCAGATCCAATACGATGTTGACGGTTTGAACGAGAAGTCCTCTTCAGCCACGATAGTCAGAACGACCTCTTCTCCCCGCGTTCCACCTCGACCTGTAGTATCAAGGCCTGGCGGTCTCCTATCTCGTCGCAGAGCTGGGTCTACGCGAAGCCATGCAGCTGGCGGTCATGGCGAACGCTCCGCGGATGTACGAATACAAACGATGTCAACACCAAACATGAGGGTGATCCTAGCGCCAGAGATCCAGGGAAAGGATCTGAAGCAAAATGATCTGGAGGCCATTCCTTCTGAATGGGTTGACATCGCTCCGGAATCATCAAAACCTAGCAGGACCCCTCCAGCGAATAAATCAGCTGGTACACAGAAGCCCGTTAGGTCGCCATTGTCTCTGGACACCGAAGCCTCGAATGACACTATCGTAGACTGGTCCCACAACACTAGCCATCCTCCAGTACCGACAATGACATTATCTCCGGCCCTGACTGAGGAGCCGACCCCAACGCTGAAACGGTCTGTGGCACGAAAACCGAAGAAACCAGCACCAGCGTCGCTTGATCTCTACCACTCAGCCAGGTCTGACGATACGGTCGTGCAATGGTCTTCCTCCTCCCTCAAGAAGTCTCCCCGAGTATTCGATATCCACAAGGATCTGATCCACCCCTCTGCTGCTGCGCCGGCAGTGGCTGCAGATCAAACGCCTCCTCCAGCTGTGCCTATCCTTCTCGACAGCGTTTCCCGTGGTCAGGCCTCCCGGATACCTACGCCCCTGAAGGAGACAACCGCCAACTCCACCCATTCCTCTCCCTCACCACGCAAAACCGTGCAGCCGTCCGACTCCTCCAGACCGCATCACCTGCACACATCCCCCTCTGCAGGCAGTTACCCTAACGCCCACTTTCCCACTGGCCCGCGGCCCTTTCACTCCACGCAACCCTCCTTCTCGCCGCCTCACCCTCCAATGCACTCCCTCCAAACATTCACTCCCCCCGGGCCCCCTCCCACAGCCCCGCCGCTACCCCCCCGCCACTTCCCACCGTCCGCCCCACCGGATCTACTCTTCGCGGAACTGGGTGACCAGCTGCAGCACGCGCTCCATCGAGATCTCAAAGCGCTAAGGCGCGATCTTCATCATGAGCTTGAGAAGCAGAAGTTGTGGTTTGAGGGTCTGATGAGGGAGAGGGATTTGTGGGTTCGGAGGACGGAAGAGGAGAATGGGATGTTGAGGGAGGAGTTGGCGAGGGGGAGGGGGGGGAGGAGGCGGTGAGGGAGAGGGATGGAGGGGTGGTGATGGAAGAGAAGGGGTGCTGGTGAGGTGGGGTATGGTTAGAGGCTTGAGTGCTAGGGAGGTAGTTTGCATGGGTTTGTCGTTGTATGGGCTTATGATTGTATGGTTATATACGGGGGATTTAAGATGCATCTTTATGGGGTTGGAGGAAGGGCATGGTATGATAGAGGACGTGCTCTGTGTGATAACTGATACGATTACGGTAAGTATATACCGCACATCACCATAGTTTGGGTCTAGCATTCTCGACACAGAATTGCTTTCTGACTATCACACAGCCATGCTGCCTCCCCACCCACCTGCGCACATTTGGCCAATCCAAAGCGTGAACATCTCATCCTAACTCGCACCATCCAGCCTTTTTTCCATCCATCAGGCAAAAAACATGAAGCATCGCTCCCCAGACACACACTTCTTTCCTCCAGCAACACATTACCCCCCCAAATCTCCCCGAGTCTCCATCCACATGCCTCAAACATCGGGACCAGCCATCATAGCTTTCGATCCTTAGTATCGAATCTCATACCGCAAAAGAGACGTCACGGAAGATGTGCTCAACGTCAGTGTTGACGGCGATCAGGTTGTGCTTCAGCGGATCGAGCTCCGTCAAGTAGTCAGTGCTGCATACGGTGCTCGTGGGCCTCAAACTGGCCTGAACAGCTCGCAGCCCGATATCAATGATGGGCGCGTCAGTACCCGAAAATAGAGTAGCGACCCGGAGTTCTTTGTCTAGGGCGCCGTTTAAGTCGTAGGTTATAGCGTTGGCTGTAAAGTAATTGAAGATGTAGATGTGCTCAACGTCAGTACTGACGGCGATCAGGTTCTGCTTCGGCGGATCTATCTCCGTCGAGGAGCAGTGCTTTATCCGGAGACCGAGATTGCTTGTGGTTCTCAGAACGACTTGAACGTCCCGCAGCCCAATATTGAGGGGTGCGTCAGTGCATAAACACAGGGTGGTATACGGGAGGGCTTAACGTCAGTTTGGCCGACGATCAGGTTCTGCTTCAGCGAGTCTCGATATCTTCGCCGAGTAGCAGTGCTTCATCCGGAGAGCAAGGTTGCCCGTGGCTCTCAAATTGACTTGAACAGCTTGCAGGGGCACGTCAGTATCTGAACATACATGGTGGCAACCCGGAGTTTTCTTGCCTCAGCGCGTCATCTAAGTCGTGAGTCACGGCCTCTTTTGTCAGGTCGTTGAAGATATAGATGTGCTCAACGTCAGTGTTGACAACGATTAGGTTCGGATCTATCTCCGCCGAGTAGCAATGCTGCATCTGGAGAACGAGATCGCCCGTGACCTCCGAATTGGCTTGAGTAGCCCGCAGCCTGAACACATGGTGGCAATCCGGAAGTTCTTGCCTCAGGGCATTATTGAAGTCGTGAGTCATGGCCTTTTTTTGCTAGTTGGATGAAGATGTAGATGTGCTTTGGCGACGATAAGATTCTGCCTCAGCGGATCTATCTCATCCTCCTTCGAGTAGCAGTGCTTCATCTGGAGACCAAGATTGCCTAGGACTCCCAAACCTTCTTCGGGTCGACCGATAGAAGTGCTTCATCTAGAGACCTAGGTCGCTCGTGACCCCCAAACTGGCTTGAACAGCCTGCAGCCCGATGATGAGCGCGTCAGTGCCTGAACGTATGGGGGAAACTCGGAGCTTCTTGTCTCAGGGCGTTATCTAAGCTGTAAGTCACGACCTTGTTTGTTAGATCGATTAGGATGCTTTCCAAGACGGTAGAGACCCCTCTATGCTCTTCCTGTGCTCAGTCTGCTCGGGCATGCTCGCTTGTCTAGGGAATGCATCTCTACCGGTTAGAGGCACACGAATCTATCTCCGCCAGTAGCAGTGCTTCATCGGAAGACCAAGGTTGCCCGTGAGCGTCAAATTGGCTTGAACAGCTCGCAGCCCGCAGCCCAATGATGGACGCATCAGTGCCCGGACACATGGTGGCAACCTGGAGTCTCTTGCTTTTGGAAGCGTCCAGAGCGTTATTGAAGTCGTGATTTATGGCCTTCTTCTGTCAGGCCGATGAAGATGTCTTCCCTCTTCGATATTGGTGGCCGGGACTCCTCAATAGACTATGCCCTCCATGTGCTCGGTCTGCTTGGGTATGCTCATCTGTCTGGAGACCATGGTGGTAAACGGGATTTCTTTCCTTTTGAAGTTCCAGGGACATTCGTTAAGTCGTGAGTAACAACCTTTCTGGTCAGATCGATGGAGTAGAAGGTGTCTTTAATCTTCGACATTGGTGGCCGGGACTCCACACTACCCTCCTTGTGCTAGGTCTGCTTTGCGCATGCTCGCTTGCGTAAGGGACTGTATCTTCACCGATTAGAGCGTAAGTAGCAGTGCTTTGTTCTGACTCAGGGCGTTATGTAAGCCGTGAGTCACTGCCTTCTTTACCAGGTCGATAAAGATGTATTCCATCTTCGACATTGGTGGCTGGGATTCCTCTATGCTCTGCTTGTGCTCGGTCTGCTTGAGCATGCTCGCTTATCTAGGGACTGTATCTCCACTGATCAGAGGCGTACAGTATGTTTGGCCTCTTCTACTGTTGTGCAGATTCGACCCGGTGGAGCACATGAAGGGAGTCCGACATGCCTTTCCTCAGAGGTGGCTTGTTTTCTTAACGCGACGTATCACAGTAAGCACGTATTTGAGGACCCGGACATCGGAGCGATCATAGGGGACGTTGACACGCGAGGTAGTCTACGGATGTCGTTTCCGGAGGCAGGTGCTTCCCCAATTCGACGTATCAATGTAAGTACGTTTTTGAGATCCAAGATGTTTGAGCGATTGCAGGAAGGTGTTGAGTCGCGAAGCAGTTCGCAGGATATCGCCAAGTTTTTCCCAGATACAGCTCAGAGGTTGAGCTCCACCATAAGTTGATGGCGATCAGGTTCTGCTTCAATGGATCTATCTCCGCCAGATAGCACTACTTCATCCGCAATGTTGGAAGTATGCCTCATGCCTCAGCTTGACCTTCACAGCTTGCTGTTCAGTGATAGAGCGTCCACGCTCGGAGACGCGATGACCACCCGAAGGCATTGCACTCGCTGTAAAGCGAATAGAGCATCGACTATGCACCGATGGACCAGCGTAGGCCCACAAAACAAGATGTAAGCTGTCGAATGGTATGCCATCTCGAGCAGTAACGCCAAAGAGAGGGTAGGAAGTCGCGTGGCAAACGCTTGTGATTGCACTAAGAGCAAGTCAGTTACACATGGCTCTACATGGGATTATGATGTCTCTGCTCATACATGGTTAGCATGAGCTCAAGGTAAAGGTGAAGATGCTGAGGATGTCAAGCTAATCATCAAAGCTCTGTCCGGTGCGAAGGTTTGGTTGCTCGGTGAGTGTGAATGTGAGGTGTAGGAGGAGGAAGGCCTGTCGGCTGTGCTGGAATATGCTCTAAATCCTGGGCTAAAGGTGTTTCTGTAGAGAAAGATATGCTGTATGCACGAGACTTCGGGCTGTGTAAGTTGAAGCAGGTTGTCTTTGGAGTTATAAGGTGTGTTGGTGGTTGAAGCCGGAAGAGAGTGGTGATTGTGGGTTGCAAATAGTATAAAAGACGCCAAGCACAAGTCTAAAAGTAAAAGACGAGAAGTAAAAGACGAGGGGTGGCCAAACAAGAATGAACGTTAAGACTGGCAGACTGGATCTGGAGATACGATGTGGTAATGTAGTATCTTAGACCTGATGCCTGCGTATTGTCCTATCATTGAAGACTTTTGGGTCATGAGCTCACTCTAGCTCGATATTGATGTCAGCAATCCAAGGCACGAAGCTGTCAATTATGAACTCAATCTAGTCCTAGAATACAGCTACACCGCAGCATGTCAGTCTTGAGATGTGCATATTTGTCGAAATTCATAGACAAGCTCATGTGAGTTAGTATAATTAACATCGATAGCACCTGGAAGGATAAGCCTCAAAGCTTTCCCAAATCAAAGGCTGAAGTGATCATGTCAGTCTCTGCATACTAGTCTGATAGACTTGATGGCAGAATAAGTCTGCAAAAGCCAGCACTGTATGCCATAGAGAGACGGAGTATATGTAGTGCATGGAAAAGGGGTCCATAGAAGAGAGTGTAGAGATCTAGTACCAATCCGAAAGTTCGGGCTTGATCATGCCTTGAATCCTGTAGCGCTGAGGAAGAGTGGAGATATGCCATGCACTGGCAAGCTTCCTAGGGGCTGAACAAGATTCATCACTCCTGCACCGTCTTTTGAAGCGTCTCTCACCCGGGTTTTCTGGCCAAGCGACGGTTTCCCTCCTTTGCTATAGGATGTCGCTAATCCGTCAAATCGTGATTCTTTGTTCAGAAAGAGCTAAGAACAGGCGCATGTTCTAGCTACCGAGTGAGCTGATTGAGTAATTAAAGACATGAAATGAGAACAAGATGCAAGTTGTGATTTGGTTTATGTAATGATTAGCGGAGAAGTATGTATAATCTATCTCGATTAGCGAGTAGCACAGCTTAGGGGTATCAAAATTGCCAACAAAACACCCTTATATGCCACGTCTAGCCGGCAGTTGTTGGGATACTGTTATGCTGTTCTTCTTCCTCGAATAGAGCCGGCTTTTCGGTCCTAAGACCCTCTACTACCTTCGAACATCTTGCGCACAGAGCCTCATTGTCATTGGGCCTTGCATTGTATTTCCAGCATCGAGTACATTTGCTTTCAAGGGGCGCGAACACGTGTGCAGAGACGGGGATGCCGGCATATTGGAAATCGGATTTGTAAGACCACGCTGACTCCGTGACCGAAGTCGGTATAGATATCCCGCAGACACCGACTTTCGAAACGACAAGTAGCTTTTCTAGTAGAGACCTATGGCGCTCGAGAGAATCGTGTACTTCTTCATTTCTGGGGTTCGATTCTGTGACTTGGAGCATGACTTGACATTGCAGAGATGATCCCATCTTTTTGTTAGCCCTGGCAATCTCCTGTGCACTTTTCACTGCAGCATTGGCTTGCAATAGGTTGCTAATGTTATTCCTTAGAGGCGTGTTGACTCCGACCGGGACATGAGGGCCGGATATTGTTGCTTTGCGCTTTGCGGGATGAATGCAGGAGCTGCGAATGTGGTCCGGAGTATAATCCCAAGATTCCTCAACAAGCAATGGGACTATTGGATTAAGCATGTCTTGGAGGTGGGTGTATATCTCGAACAATGCTAGCTGCGCTTCTGCTCGATCTTTAGAAGTAGGACTGTCAGCGTAGATGGTGTCCTTTATGCTTTCAACATACAGCGCCGAAAGATCGGTATTTATATACCGATTAATCTCTTGGACAGCTCTGTTGACTTCAAAGAGTTCCCAATGTTGAAGGACGCGGTTCCATGTATCACTAAGCTGAATCAAGGCAATTTGGTGGAGAGGCCCAAGCTCTGTGTAACTGATTTTCGGCGCGGGGGGGCTGTAACCATCCAGCATACCGAGCAAGAGCTTGAAAGTGACTCTGTACTTTGACAGTGTACCATTGATTGCTTTCACAATGGTTTGGCTCACAGTCACATCGTTAGTGTAGTCGCAACTGGCAACCCACAATCGCAGAGCGTCAGGACCCATAGCATCGTAGAGTATCTGCTTCTCGGCCGTAGACGTCTCTTCCCGCTTCTTGTTCTTTCTCTTAATTGGTGGTAGCAATTTGCCTTCAATGATTTCGTCTGGTGAAATGACATTACCAACAGATTTACTCATTTTCCGGCTATATTGATCCAAGGTAAAACCGTGAGTAATAAGGGTCTTGAAAGGAGCTTGGCCGCGATTATCGCTGTGAGTGGGCGCTTCTTGCGCAACCCGAGTCAAGAGGCTTGATTGAAACCAACCACGGTGCTGGTCAGAACCTTCCATGTAGACGTCCGCAACTGGCCCTCCATCGGACTTTGCTGAAGCGGCGATCTGGGTCCAACTTGTTCCGCTGTCAAACCAGACATCCATGGTATCTTTGCCCCTGAGATAGGCAGTTTGACCATCGCCTGCCCTCAGAGAGGGAGGTGTCCATGCAGGATCTGCTTCGGCGTCCGTCCACCACGCATCAATCCCTCGTTCCTCGATAATTGCCACGATGTGAGAAATGCTCTCTTCAGTCAAAATCGCTTTACCGCTCTCTTTGTTGTAAAGTGCAGGGATGGGCACTCCCCAGGCTCGTTGACGAGAGATACACCATTCCGTTCGGTTCCTAACAAAGCTTTTGAGACGCTCCTCGCCACCCTCAGGGATGAACTTGACCGAATCAAGCGACTTAAGTGCTAGTCCCCGAATATCGCCAACATTTGCGAACCACTGTTCTGTCGCCCGCACAACAACAGGCTGTTTCGATCGCCAATCATATGGATACTTGTGCTTGTACTTATGTGTTCCAAGGAGTGCCTGGCGTTCCCTAAGGTAGTCCAGTACCGCGTGGTTCCCGTCACCCAGAACTTCCTTTCCGAGAAGCAGATCAGGGTCTTTTGGTGATGCGTCTGAAGTGAATCGACCTTCATCATCAAGCGGAGCAAAAGCTTCAATGCCGTGTTGTAGACACAGCTCATAGTCGTCTTTGCCGTGACCTGGAGCGAGATGAACCAGACCTGATCCAGAAGTCGAAGATACGAAGTCCGCATGTAATATAGGTCTTGTCTCGTTTCTGAAAATCGGGTCGGTATAGGTAGCTCCAACAATGTTGGCGCCACGCATGTTGGTGACCACCTGTAGGGGTTCTTGTACAATTTTCTGGACATCGTCTAGTTTGGACGCCGCAATGAGTAGTAATCCATGAGATGTGCATTTCACCACTACATAATCCAGGTCCGAGTGAATGCCAATGGCTTTGTTCGCAGGCAGCGTCCATGGTGTGGTTGTCCATACGATCGCATTGACTTTTCGCGGTCCTAGGCCTAACCGTTCATCGCCGACAGGAAAGTCTTGTAGAGGAAATTTGACGTAGGCCGCGGTAGAAAGATGATCCTCACTGTACTCAAGCTCTGCTTCTGCCAGGGCTGTACGCGAGGACGGCGACCAGTATACAGGCTTGAACCTCCGATAGATAAGACCCTTCTTCACTAAGCCCTTGAAAGCATTTAGTTGCTTGAGTTCGAACCCTTTGTCCATGGTCTTCCACGCATTGTCCCAGTCGGCCATTATACCCCATCCTCGAAAGGCTTTCTTCTGCTCTTCGACCGCGTTCGTTGCCAGATCTCGTGCGGCCTGCCTAATGCTCACAGCATCTAGTTCTTGTCTGCTGGAATCTGACTTGAAACCTTGTTGCCGCTCAATGGCTTTGAGCTCGATGGGCAGCCCATGGCAATCCCAGCCAGGCACATAGTCAACCCTATAACCTTGGCTCAATTTGTATCTGCAGAGAATATCCTTCAGGATCTTGTTTAAAGCGTGTCCGACATGTAGACTTCCGTTGGCATAAGGCGGTCCATCATGAAGGGTGAACGTCGGCCCAGTGCGCTGCTCGCGCTGCCACGCATAAAGGTCGTCGGTGCATCGTTTTAGGTACTTTGCACGATCTGCAAGTAGCGCTCGCGGTGGGAACGAAGACTTGGGAAGCAAAAGCGTGTTCGACCAGGATTTTGGAGCTGTCCGGGCTGATTTTAGCATGCTATGGCCGGGGCATAATGATGGCAGAAAGTTGGGGGTTGGATGGTTTTCCACGATGATTCTCAAACTTCGACTCAATCTATGCAAGTAAATCCTCCATAAATCTACACTGAGAAAATCACATTCGAGCGTTGATGTGGCTACAAGATATGTTGTAGCATCCATTTGAGTATTCTCGATAGGTCACAACAATTCAGTCACGACGGACGATAGATCTATATCTATATGAAATACACATGTATTGATTTGGAGAGCAGTTTTTTTTCCAGCTCTTTCTCACTGCCTACAGGATGCCCAGCAACCCTGTGTACCGGCAATCTCCAATCGACCACTATGAGATTCTCCTTTGAAGCCCGTATTGGTAATCTCCGCTCTTTATAAGACTGGAACCAGGAGCTGGCAACCCAAGCAAAGTTGGTTTGGCTGTGAATGCCCATTGGTTGGACTCCTAAGAGTTTCCGGAGTTCCCTTGTCGACGTTCCATATCCTGTTGGGATCGTCGTGACTTGATGTAGCTGCCCGTGGCGTGGAGTCGCTCCATTGTTTGCTCAGGGCATATCGTCTGATTCATGGGCCCGTAGTATGTTTCAGTCTCAATCCTCCATAGCCAGCTCCTCCATCGCCTCAACGGCCCTCTCCAGCTCCCTGACCCTCTGCCCGACTCTTCTCGTTATCTCCTTCCCCACGTCCTCGTCTTCAGCTTGGTTTACAGCTGTAGTAAATGCGTCCTTCAACTTCCCTAGCTCTTCCTTCGCTGCGGCGCGGTCGTCGGGCGCATAGACGGTTTTCTTCTCGGTCTCCTCTTGGGCGATCTCGAACTGCGAATGATTGTGAGCGATGAGGAGGGTGTGATTGGAAGAAGACGTGGAAAGGAAATACCTCATCTTTGGCAGTAGCATACAGCTCCTGTAATTCTTCTACGGCTGCATCTGCATTGGATTTGGCAGCGAAATGGCGTCGGGTTGGAAGGTACGGGACAGGTATTGCGAAAGTGCGTTGTGGGGGGGAGCTCAATAGACATGGAGAACGGAATTCCCTTCTGGTGAATCCGGAATATAGAGTGCGAGATCTGATGTAACTTCTGAGCATCATACTCAAATGAATTAGGCTATGGATGATGTCTTGTTTCATCAGCTTTCGACTGGACTTGGCAGAATTACACCGCCTTTCTTCTGCCGCGGCTCAGCCTATTCACCGATTTGTGAGGCCAACATTGAACGCAAATTACAGTCTTCTACACATTTTCGCTATGCTGTTATGGTCTACCTGGCATTGGGCGTCCTTGCCGTTTCTGTCACTTTTTATGTCTATAGCTCTGGCCGTCCACAATGGCTGCGACGTGGTGGAGGGCTGTCGCTGGATCAGACCCTGAAAACGCAACCAGTCGATGCGGACAGGAAGGGCGACGGCCAGGAAGATGCCTTCGCCTCTTCTAAAAGGCCTGAGAAGCAGAGTAACGGAGTCAAACATGTGCTTTTAAAAGCACAAGGAGGGCAACGTGGATCACCGCAGACATCGCCACAGACGACGCCGAAAGCTGGCTCTCAACACGGTCCTAACGGCGGAATACCTTCATTAACGCTGGATGGAATGATCGAGGAAGAGATCCCAAATAGCTTATCGCAACCTGAGGACGAACCGAGCTACAGCCAGACATTACTGCGCAAAGACCCAACAACTGTGCGTCAAGGTCAGCCGTCGCCAACGCCTCAAGTGTCCATGCTACCTCCTCCGCAACCCACTCCAACTGCACCGCGAAAATCTACGCCTTCATCCTCAAATCTTATGTCACCGCCATCACGCCCACGAGCGATCACGAACCGCGCTCCTCCCAAGCCATCTTCAACCCTCCTTCCGCCTCCCTCCGCCGCCTCCTCTCTCCGTGTGCCCCTCTCTCGTTCTCTCGCGCCTACAACCTCCTCCCTTCCTCCCTCTTCTCGCCCCTCGAAGAAAGTCCTCCTTGCCCCTGGCCACTCACCCCTCGACTGGGCGCACCTGGTCAACAACCCCCCCTCCTCCACGTTCCTCCGCGGCGCCTCTGTGCCTCCCAACCTTATCCGTGTCCCGCCCTCGATGCTGAAACACCACAACGGGCGCAAAGGAAAGGATGGGTGGGGGGTGTGGCAGGGTAAAGTGTACAATATGACTCCATACAAGGATTTCCATCCCGGGGGTGTGGATCAGTTGATGAGAGGGGCAGGGAAGGAGGGGGCGGAGAAACTGTTCTTGGAGGTGCATCCTTGGGTTAGCTTCGAGGCGATGTTGGGGGAGTGTTTGATAGGGATTCTGGTGGGTGAGGAGGAGGTGAAGGGGGATGGGGGAATGGATGACATGGATTAATGAGCAGTTGTCTTCACGGACTCGTGGTTTCACGCTATTTCGTCCGATAGCTATGGGGAGCTTGGACCAGCGATGTTAGAGGTTTTATACGGCGCGACGGTGTAGATACAGCGTAATACTCCAAAGCGTTGGCTCGTTCTTGAGAGTACGACATAATTAGATAAATTAGATACCCATGCAAAGATCCTCAATACCACTTCCAAAGGTTGGTCGAGCTCAATTGGAAAATTTGCACACTTATAATCCTAACCATTCCGATAGCTTGCCACCTCTGCCCCAGCACTGGGAATTCCCAAGCACAATTCACTGGTTCCAACCTCTTTCGGGCATGTTCGGCCCTCACGAGCTTACGCATGCTGTCGCTTTGTTCGCACTGATAACACTACTCGGTTGTCTTGAACATTGATCGCTCCGCAGTCGGCCCTCGCACAAGATGAGCTCACTCTCAAAACTCTCGTATGGCGAACGAGCGAGTAGACATCAGCACCCGGTCGCCAAACGCTTCTTTCAGACTGCGGAGGCCAAGCAATCCAACCTCATTGTCTCTGCCGATTTCAATACCACAGGTGAATTGCTGAAATGCGCTGACAGTAAGTACCACGTCTCCAGGATGATCAGTTATGCCCGTCTGATAAAGACCCCAGCCCTCGGTCCTTACATGGCCGTTCTCAAAACCCATGTCGACCTGATTAAGGGTTTCAGTGTTGAGACCGTAAAAGGTCTCAAGTCCCTATCTTCGAAGCACAGTTTCATGATCTTCGAAGATCGCGAATTTGTCGACATTGGGAATACTGTCCAGCAGCAATATCATGGCGGTGCGCTCCGAATCTCGGAATTCGCTGACATTGTCAACGTGAGCGTTTTGGGAGGTGAAGGCATCATCGAAGCCTTGTCTCAAAGTTGTCGTCAAGCCCGAATTCCCGTATAAGGATCAAAGGGCATTCATCATCCTTGCCGACATGACCTCGAAGCGAACTTTGGCAACAGGCTTCTATACGCAGAAGTCCGTCGAGCTGGCAAGGCTCCACAGTAGCGCCGTTATAGGATTCATTGCTATGAAGTCCTTGGCGGATATCGAAGCTGAGGTACCTCCCAGTTCGCAGGAGGACTTTGTTATATTCACTACAGGCATAAATCAGTCCAGCAAGGGAGATCAGCTTGGTCAGCAGTACAAGACTCCAAGCCAGGCTATCCAAGGAGGCGCGGATTTCATCATTGCTGGCAGAGGCGTCTATGCATTCGAAGACCCTGTAGAGAGTGCAAAGTCGTATCAAAAGGAGGGCTGGGAGGCTTACCTGGCACGGATCGAAAGCCCTTCACTATGAAGTTTGCAGGAAGCCTAGACTCGAAATCCTACTGGAGCCATCAAAGTCCAAGGAAGTTTTCTATAGATTATGGTAAATAACGAGCGAACGAGCAGAAAATGCTTTATCATAAGCTGTAAACCTCCTTCTTATCTCACAGACAAGTGAATTCTTCAGCCACCTTTGTATCCGCTTTCGCGTTGCAACCGAGCGCGGTAAACCTCCAATCTGGAAGCAACGTTATCGCCATTCCAGGTCTCTTTATCACCGCAAGACTTCCGGCTTGGAAGACCGATCTGCTCCAAGGCGAAGCTCGCTGCTATCTTGCCGTAGGAAGTAGCCTCAACAACGCTGAGTTTCGTCTGCAGGCCGTTTGAAAAGCCCCCCAGGAATGCATTGCCCGCACCAGTAGCGTCGACGACTTCGGGTGCATTGAAGGCGTGGAAGGCTGGCAACTAGGAGAGGGCTTCTAACCTAGAGCCAACAAGGCAAAAACGTTTAGCTGCTCGTACGACCACACATCCATGTCCATGTTGGCCTATTACATGTTCTAGGAAGGTACGTGCATACGCCTCCAACTGATCAGGCTGGAATGTTCTTGGGATCTCCTGCAAGAAAAGTGTGGTCATCTCCAAACCGTTGGCCGAAAATACATCAATTAATCCGCAAGCCTTCAAGAACGAGCCAAGGTTCTCGGTCTGGCTTGCGGCCAAAAATGGGTCCCAAATCAGGAGTGGTCGTTCGGTGATCCCACACCGTTTGCGGAAGGATTTGAGTTCGGGTACCTGTGTGTAACTGCTTCTGACGTCGCCAAGAATTGAAATGCGTAAGCATGCTGGAGAGGAATGTTACGGAAGTCGGAGGGCGACGATCTGAGGGGCTGTGTGATATACTTGGATTCCTTGGGCTGTGGTGCGGATCAGATGTTATAGGTTATAGCATTAGAGGGCTCACCAACGTCCGAATCTCGAATCCTCATACGCCCATAAACCCCTGGTGGACAACTTGTCCATGTGTCTCTCCATGATCAATGCCAAATCCCATCCGCGTAGCCGATCTGCAGCTGCCTTGGGAAAGTCCTTTTGTGCTGTCACGAGACATCTTATAGATTTCGATCGTGCAGCCCTGCGATAACGCGGGCTCCTAGAGTAACCCACATGACGGTGTATACCTTAGTTCGAGGCATTGGACAGCAATAAGAATGCATATTACAAGCCCCAGAGCCGTCGAGGACATCAATGAGTGGTCGTTTTCTCGTCCAACAGAGTGATACCCAATGATACGAATGATACATTCCGAGGAGGCGCTTCCTTTGACGACCAATTACCCATGACTGGACCATATGTAGGACTACAAGATTCCTGGCGTTTTGACCACTGTTGTCTCATGTTGACTGTTGCACCTCTTTGTTTACGGGATCAATGACTTCCTGATGCGGTTGGAAGCCAATGCAGCCCTAACGAGATGGCCGTGGAGGAGATGGAGTGATTGACAATTCTTTTCGTTATTCACCGGGATTCAACCATGCTTTCGAACAACACATGAAGACATGGAGCGATGATTCCCACGACGTGATGATACATGAGACGGCATTTGAGGCGTTGGTCTGTGTCTAAAGCGAGAGAGATGATTGCACTGACACCTACCCCATAATTCGGCTCCAAACACTTCTGAGCCTGATGTGAGTGTCTCTCGTCACATATGCTGCTCTCATCCCGGACTACCGAATATCTCTGTCCCCAGAACCCTTTCCCAAAGTATGAGCGGGAGTGGGATAAATAAAGTTGCTCGAACCCTGTAACGCTACGGATCATCAGCCGGCCCGAGGCAAGAAGCAGGATCGTCGCTTGTTTCACCTGCCAGGAACCGCTAACCGCATCACACACGAGCGCTCCAGCCTCCATCAACCTCCACCTCGACCATCCACAGCCAAAATCCCCTCCCTTGTAGACACCTCGCCCCCCCACAACAATGCACCGCCTCTCCCCCCTTATCACCCTTACCGCCCTCCTCCCCCTCCTCCTCCTCCCCGCAACCCTCGCCGCAGAGGTGACAACCGAATACACCCTAACAAACACCTGCACGCGCAAGACCCAGCGCGGGGACACCGTGCAAGTACATTACAAAGGCACTCTGGCCAGCGACGGGAGCAAGTTCGATGCCAGTTACGATCGGGGGCAGCCGTTGGCGTTTGAGGTTGGGAAGGGGATGGTTATTAAGGGGTGAGTCTTCTTGTTTTGTTTGTTTGTTTTGGGGGGGGGGCAGGTTGGGGAAGGGGAGAGGAGGAGAGAGGGAGAGGGGAGAGGAGGGCAGGGGGGAGAGGGACAGAGACCAAGGTGCTGACGCTGAGACAGATGGGACGAGGGTCTCCTCGATATGTGCATCGGCGACAAGCGGAAGCTGACGATCCCGCCGGAGCTCGGCTATGGCGAGAGGGCGATGGGACCGATTCCTGCGGGGTCGACGTTGAGTATGTTGTCCCCCCTCTGTCTCTTTTGGGTGTGGGCGTTTAGTAGAGTGGGATGTAGATGGGGAGGTTGAGGATGGGTAGGTAGGGAGTGGTAAGGTGGAAATGGAACAGGGAAGGAGATAAGGGCGGGGGGAGATGTGGAGGACTTGGCTAATGCCTATGAATTGTAGTTTTCGAGACTGAATTGATGGGAATAACGGGGGTTGAGAATGAGGGGAAGGATGAGTTGTAGAGGATTATGAGGGGAGGCAGGATGTGGGCGGAGGCATGATGAGGAGAGGAGGAGAAGTGGAAGAATGAATTTTATGTTAGATGCTGGAGACTGATGATACTTTCTAGCTGACCAAAAGCTGTCTTGAATCTTTTCTTTACCTCTGCATGTGTCTCTTTCTCCGGCCATCGGCAGAAAAGCAAGGCATCGAGCCTTCAATAACCATTGATTGATGTTCTGCAGCGGTATTACACAATAGGTCCGATCATGATATGTAGTTCACCCCAATGCAATTCAGAGCCCGTATGAGCAGCTTTAGCAATATACACGTCTCTCCTGGCGGCAATGCAATACGTTTCCCCCCAAGATGTCATCCAGCTCCTAAGCCCCCTATCTACCTCTTTTTCTTGAACCGGAACTTCAACTCATCGTCATCACTATCGCTCTCCGAATCCTGCGCCACCAACACCTTTTGCTTCTTCGCTGGTGGAGCCTTCGCCCGACTCGGCGCCGGCCTCTTCCCATTGACTGCTCCAAAGCCAGTGTCGCTCTCTTCGGCCTCCTGCGTATGCGCCGTATGCCTTGTCGTCCTCGGGGTATCGACATCGATTATCTCATGATCCTCGCCATTAGCCATCAGCTCGGAAGGAACCTCTGCCGTATGCTGGCTCTTTGCACTCGAGAGTGTTTGGCTCTGTGATTGCGTAGCTCGCTCCTTGTCTTTCCGCTTCTTCTTCTTGTCGTCCGGCTCATCCCAGTACTCCTCTCCGATGCCAAAATCCTTCTTCTTCACTTCTTCGAGCGGCACCATCACACTGCGACCTCGTCTTGGATTGCTATCCTCGCCCTGCTGTCGGAATTTCTTAAAATTCCTCCGGCCGTTCCAGGCTGGATCCCATCGGTCACTGGCACCACCGTTGGCTTCTCGGCGCTGGGGGCGATCAGAACGCTCAAGAACTTCCATCTCTTCGACAGTCATACCCTCCAGGGTCTCGCGAAGATTCTCTTCGTCCTGGCGTGCTCTTTCCTCTTCCGCTTCTCGACGCTCACGGACGGCGTCCTTGATGTTGATTTCCTTCTTGATCTTCTTGGGTTTTGGCGGCTCGATCTTGATTTGTGATTGTAAGAAGGATGTCTCCGTTAACTTCTTGCCCGTCCGTCTTGCTTCCTCCTGTTCTTCCAGTCGACGACGCTTGATGGCTGTAGCAGCTGGGGCAAGGCTGTCCATGAAGTCTTCCTCGTTCTCTTCTTCCGATGGCGGAGCAGGTCTCTTTTTCGAACTTTGATTCTTTGTGTTGCCATGGTTAGAATCTTGCATTTCTGCGTTAATGTGGGAGTTACTGTCAAGGCGGGAGAACTATTTGGTCTTAGTAAGGCTTAGGTGTAGTGAAAAGGTTGGGGACCTACAGAGGGTTGTTGGGAGGCCTCAGCATTAAGCACACTCGCGTTGTTGGAACTGTTCATGTAATCCAGTGTCGGATCTGGTAAGACAGTTTCATCGTCGTCATCTTCGAATCCCTTGAAACGGCGACGAACGGGACCCCGGGTAGGATGACGAGATGGCGGTTGGAAGACTTTCGCTTTACTAGAACTCTGTGCAATCGAACGTTCCCGTGATTTCTCGATCGCTTCATGGGAAGGACTATTTGTAGCAGCTTGGCTCGGTTAGTTTTGTGACGAGGACCAATGTGATGACAGAAGTCTTTGCATACCTTGTTCGTCTTCGAGTTGTAGCGGTCTCCTAAGCATCTTTGCGTCATTCGTCAGGATTGCGTCCATGAACTCGCTTTGCTCAATCAAGCGTTGGCCAAGTGCAAGGGCCACTTGATTTCCTAGATTAAGTGCCCACTGCTGATGTTCGTCATTTCCACCCCTGAAACGTACAACGACGACGCCCTTTCCTGCACTGTCGTCTTCGAATTCGCCCAGACCTTTCTCCCCAGCATGTTCTTTGACGAAGCGCACGATCTCCTCGGCCGTGGTCTTGCCCAGCTGCAACAAATATTTGAATGCTTTCCCACCGGCGTTCGTGATAGGCGGTAATAGCGTTTCGAATTGCACCTGATCACAGAACACAAAGCTGTAGCCTTCAAAGATATTCTGCCGTTCGGGATTTGGGGCGAAAAATTCTGCAGGGCGCTCATTGGGTTCTTTGCTTTTTGCTGGGAGGAATTGAAGGGCGTCCGGCCAATACTTGTCATAGCCTTCCTCCAGAAGCGACATGCTTTCGTCCTCGTTGAGGTTGCCCGGTGTCGTTGCTTCAACCAAGGCATCGGTGAACGAATTTGTGACGATGTACTTCGCATTGATGAGAGCTTGCAGCCCTTTGGCTGTGTTGCGCTTGTTTTGGACAACATGTGTTGTTGTACCTGCGATGTAGGGTATTATCGTCTTGATGTCAAGCTGTTCGAGTTGGCCCCGGATGTCGACGAGTGGATCTTTGCCATCTTTCGTGTCCTTCTTGCTGAACGAGAAGGTCAAAACCACTGGCTGCCACTTGACGCTGTACCAGAAACATGAGCCCTAGTCCGCTTGCCCTCAGTAGATGCTTACCGAAAGTAAGTGTCCTCCTTCCCCAGCCGGAATGTGTGCTCGTCATTCTTGAAGAGTTTCTCGGCCCCAGCCTCGATCTTGACGCCATCCACTTCTGTACCAAATTTGGTGTTTTCATCTTTGATCGTAACCTCTGAGCGAGCGTGGAGTGAAGACTACGGTGGTTGAACACATTGCGCAAAGACCCAGGGTGTCAGAGACTCACTCCGTTGCCTGCTTTGACCGGCGAGACGGACAATGTGACGTGCTTCCGAGATATCGCTTTACCATCGATCATGAACTCTCCTACATGGAGTCAGTCAGCAAAACGAACATCGTACTGATGAGAGGGTGGTTGTCGTACCTTTGACTCGGCGCGCATCCTTGGTCCTGCCCAACAGGTACTTCTTCCCCGGTCGAAGCCATATCCTTTGACCTAGCAGAGTTTTGTGAGTCTGATACAACCCTCTAGAAATACAGACCCACCTTCTAGGAAATTATTGTCGCATTCCAAGATCCACATTGCACCGGAAGGTTTGGTCAACCTCAGGATTGGGCGGTCGGGTAGAAGAGCCCTAAGCTTTTGGCCACTTTACGCGTCAAACGCGCCGTCCCGTGATATAAGTATCTAAGTTAAGTCGTGTTGTGGATATTAAGATATTCATTACTTCTATCTAGATACTTATACATGCTATTGGCAAAGGAGCAGGAGGCTTCCGGTAAACAAAGTTACGATCCAGGATAGACGCCCACCTCTGCCCACCCTGGCCCCATCACCCGTAGCCGCTACAGTAGCCGTACTGCTGGACGAAGACGTCTGTGACGAGGAAGGTCCAGGTCCCAGTCCCGACATGATCAGACCGCCCAAGCTTGCAATGCTGGTTGCCGCTGTAGGCAATAGGACAGTCGAGTTTCCAATAATTAAGCCGGACGAACCCATGGATACCTTCGCTCCATCTATCGTCTTTGCAGCTGCCCCTTTCGTCACTGTTGCAGTCGCCACTAGAACCTCGTTGCTGGCAACTGGCACCACGGTTTCCCCTGCCGCCATGAAGCCTGCTGTGCTGGGGGGCGCGGGTCGCGGGATCGTCGAGCTGCCGACTACCAGCTGAGAAACACCTAGCGAGACCTTCATTCCACCAACGGTCTGTGCTTGAGCTCCCTCAATTATCGTTGATCCTCCGACGATGACCTGATTGCTGGCATATGGTAGGGACCGCAGTAGTCACCTGGGCCGCTGGCTTATTCGTTGGCCCCAAAGCTTGAACAGTTGTGTGGTAAAAAGGGGTTAAAGTCTCTATCGACATGGGCGTAGATTGAGAGACGGTACTTTGCGAGGGCCCCAAAGCTGGAACGGTAGTATGAAAGCCAGCGGTTTGATATTCTGGGTACGAAGTCGTAGCTTTTGCTGGTGGCGTATACTGTGCAGCTAAAGCTGAAACTGTTGTATGAAAGTAGGGACTGGAATTCTTGTCCGTAGGCGTCATTTCGGCCGCTGGAAGAGAAGGACCTAAAGCCCGAACAGTCGTGTGGTAATACGGACTGAAGACAATTGTCGTCGTAGGTTTAGTGCCATTGCCCATGGGTAAGACGGTTGCGTTGGTGGACGTAGGAAGGACCGCATCATTTGCAACGGCCGCTGCTATGGACCTGTTAGCACTTCCTATTTTGGATACCACGACGGAGAGGAACAACGGTTGAAATAGGTTTGTGCTCCTTCAGGCGTCCCTGCGGCAGCATTAGCTTACCTGACACAGAGTGACTGTTGCTCAAGAAAACAACAAAAGCTAAGGATACGGCGCAGATGAGAAAAGCAAACATGATGATTACACAGTAGCGACCGAATGGAGGAACGAAGAAGAGAAGAGAAGGGACTGTAGAACAGCAATTGTCACTCCAGCATTTCAGCTATCAAAGAGATGTAAAGTCTATCAATACTTAAGCACTGCCTCGTGTTCGGACCGTGTCCCTAAACAGTGTGTACCCCTACCTTGCTCATGCTGATTGGTTGTGTCGTATAACATCGACTTCAGCTCAATGCTCAACCTGGCTGGCCAGGGTCAATCGGCATGATGTAAGGTACTCGTACAATGCACTGTCATATCGCTCTGCATGTTTTTGAAGGGCCAAAGTTATGGGCACGCCTCACGTAAAGTATCTCCCAATGCCGTCGCAGTCCGCCGCAGTCCGCCGTAGTCCGCCGCAGTCCGCCGCAGTCCGCCGCAGTCGGTACGCGAGTTGCGATAGTACTTGTTGGGGTGGGTGGCTGGTGGATTGATGTGTGATGATGTGGATAAGTGAGTGTTCTACAGGTGGGCTGCATAGACTGTGGTTGAGGTTTCTATCACGATGGTAAAAGGGAGATGAAGTTTCTTTCGGGATAGGAGATTGTAGCGGAAATGGTGCAGTGACCAGCCTGCTTTTCTGACAAGCAGGCTGTCGGTGCCGAGGTGCAAGGTATCGATTATCTTTGAAATATTGTGTGCGATGGATCACAACAGGGAAACGTGATCTGATCCAGAAGCAATTCATCTCATCCTTGGATGTAGCGGAATGTCGAAACAGCAAAGGGCTTGTTGCTTCGTGGTTGGCTAGGATATAGTGCATGCCGTCTACCTACAGCTACTCGACCACTCCGCCATCATCAAGCCTCGGAACCACGACAATACCACCACGAGGGAGCAGCTCAACACATGACAACACAATTACCCAAGGCCTCGACGCTCACTTCCCATCCCAGCGACCCCGATAGTCTCACCAAAAGCTAGTCTCGAGCTTTCTTGTCTGTGTTCGATGATGGACGCCGTGCACAGCCCTGAGGATCCAGGACGGCTGCCGTTGTTGACATTCGTTCTTGAGATCAGATGTCGAGTCCGTTTCTTTGGACGTATCGTCGGCGCTGGATGTGGAGGTCGGGTCCGTACTTGAGCGCTATGCAGGCCGGGGACAAGGTTGGGCTGTGGGAGACTCACTTGCCTGGTGCCTCTCACATTTGCCATGGATAGGTCAAGTGAATGTTACCTGTCGATCGATCTCGGCTTTTTTTCAGGCTTGTGGAGTCCTTCTGTGACATCTCGGCGACTACTATCGCTAGCTTCGAAGCGGCGATGAAGGTCCGTTGAGACTGCCTGGTGTTGCTACGATGTCGAGGCTAAGGCAGCCGAGCTCGAGCTTCGCCGTAGTACCGATTCCTTCTTTCAGACAACCCTGCTAGATTTTTGCAGCGTCGCAAAGGAGCGAAAATTGATGTCCATGACTGTACGACGTCCACCCCGGCATGCGACTGAGGCAGATTACAGTCGACCCGTAACCCGCTCCATGACGAGTTCCAGTTGTGAACGAAAGACCTGAACGAGGTTATGAACGACAAGATGATCGACTTTTGTCAATCTAGATCATATTTGTGATCACCACTAAATCCACCTACTTGCTTGTACCAACCCTCTCTGTTGGCAGCCTTCATGAATCTCTTCGTCTGGTCCTTGTCCCCACTGCAGATGCCCTGACGCCAATCATAACCTTCCTTGTAAGTATCTGTGTCAGATCTCTCGAAGGAATCTCCAACATCACAAACGGGAATAGTGAAAGTGCCTTCCCAGCTGGGTCCCTGCGCACCGGGATTGGCCCACCCTTTTGTCAAAGCATCTTCGACTCGAGCCTGCGCAGTAGAGTTCGTATATTCGTAGCCGGCTACCTCATGAGCATCGACGGATGCCTTGATGATGTCTGCAATTCTGACGTATCTATAAGCGCCTTTTCCTAATTCATCGGCACCGAAAGGTCCAACTGGGTGACCGTTCGGCTCATCGTGGGGGGCTGCCTGTTGCCATCGCTGAAGTTTGTAAGCTTTGTTCTTGTAGCAATAACTGTGCTTATGGTCAAATTTAGATCTGGATAACTTGCAGTTAGCAGTGCCCGCCATTTATATGGGATTGAGGCATGATGCATTGTCTCCAACCACAGCGCCGAGAAAGCTCAATCAAAGGCTCTGGAAGCTGCGTGCAAGACAGGGAGATACCGAGGATGCGACTTACCCATCGTCGCCCTTATCACATTTAGGACCTCTCATGATGTAGACTTCTTGAGTGCGCCATATGCGGTTACGTGCGTTAGCAAGAAGAAAGCCGGCGAGATTGTCGACGAATTTAGTCCGGTCGAGGCCCTTATAATCAACCCAGTAGCCCCCGTGAAGGAACCTACGTATGTCGCCCGACTGACCAACAACCCGCCCTTGCATAAGGAGGTTATCAGCATTGACTAACTCCTTCGAGGAAGCTATAACGAGTTCGCCTAAAGCTGCACCAAGATCCGCTGCATCTGTAATTGAATGGTCCTGGTGCACATCAAAGGTTGTTAGCGACGACTGACCGGCAGACCATAAGGCAGTGCCTGAACCTGCAAACGCGGCTTCCAATGGCCCTGCGACTCCGCCAAAAGCAAATGCGATGGCAACGAAAAAGCCCGCACTGACCAAACCTGCTTTGGATGCTGTATTAGACTCATATTTATCTGGATGGAACGTTAGTGACCATTTATCCTTAGCGAAAGCGGCCCAGATGGCGCTGTCTTTGAACGCCTCGGACAGATCGTCGAAGTAGGAGTGCAGGCGGGATATTGCTTCTGTCACGTAGTAGGCATGTCGTAGGTCATCGTCGTTATCAGTCGGTACAGAGATGTCGCAGGGTCTGAAGGCGCAATTCCCACTGAGGCACAATTCCCACTGAGGCACAATTCCCACTGAGGCACCAATCAGGATTGCCTAGCACCTCCGTTCCCCATACTTCAGTGAACTTTCCTTCCACTTTTCTGTGATTGGTCCACCACGCTTGGAACCATTCATCTGTATCATGGTCTCTCCAGTCCCGAGATGTCTGGTCAAAAAATGGCTTAAGCTTTTTGCAGTCTCCATGGACAGTTCCGCGTTTTTGGATGTCTGCCGGGCGGAGGATTCTCCTGTGACTGTACTCTAGCGCCGACGGGTAGCTTTTGAGTGAGCGATGTCACTAAGCAGGGAGACCAAGAGGATGAAATTGAATAGCATGTTGATATCTCCTTGAGCAAACAGTCTTGAGTCCAATTGAGCTTCAAGAAGCGTAAGGTAAGTAAATTGTATTGGCTCAAGTCTATTAGAGATATCGTGCCTAGACACTGTTTTGAAGAAGATGAGTATGTCGAAAACGAAAGAAGACAAATAAAAGTGGTTTTGAAGATACATATAGAGTGGAGCAGCAGGAAACAACGGGTTGAACACACGTATGCAAATATGCTCAAAACTACCGAATGAGAGAAGAACTTCCTCAGAAATATGCCTTCATCGGTCAACTACTTTATATATAAAAGCCTCAAGCGGACTGCGGCACTTTGTCCTGAGTGGCATCACCACACTGAGTGAAATACATACGACAAAATTCGTTGCGAACCTGGAAGCCTTAGACTTGTTCAAGGCCATAGTGTTTCATTCTCTGCTTCAGAGAAAAAGTGCAGGAGATCCCAAATGACAAGATGAAATTCCAGGACTCGGACTCAGCAATTGCTGTTGTATAGTAAATGTATAGAGAAAGGGTCTCTTGGTGAGCACAATCTTGACTTGATCTAGATGAATTAGCAAGCAAGCTTGGCGTTCTCGTATTCCTTGGCGCACTAAACCCCGCATTGCCCTGGAAACAATTGCCCCTCCTGCAGCGACCCTTACTTTAAGGTAGATCACTATCGAATCTCGACTGAATACAACATCAAAAAATCACAACTATGGCAGATCAGACCGAGAAATCGATCGACGAAACGCCCATCTCTCCCATCCAGCGCCGTGATTCCCTCGAGAAGCATCTCCAGACACGGCCCGAGGCAAAGGACCTGAAGGACAGGCACATCCTGCTGGACACGAATGCTGCTCCGTAAGAGGTTTGAATACAGTGGGGTTGGCCCTGCTGACATATGTCCTCTTAGCTCACTTCAGTCCAAGCAGCTGGAGCTGGAACGCCAGCGTGCAACGGATAGCCTGAAGAAGGGATTGGAAAAACGACCCGAGAAGGACGAGCTTGTAGAGCGTATGTTCCCTTGTGACTAGTATGTGGTTGGGTTTTGACCGATTCTTCTACCAGGCAATATCCTTCCAGAATCCTCAGCGGCGCCTGCACTGCAGGGGCAGCAAAAAGAGCTCCAGCGGCACATGCGCTCCGACAGCCTGGAGCAGAAGCTCCAACAACGACCAAAACCCGAGGAATTGATCAAGGAAGGCATACTCGAAGCTGACGAGGACCCGACGAAGTAGGGGAACGTGTGGATCAGTACGAAGACTTTAGCGGATACCCAAGTGGACAATGGAGACGGCTACGATTGCGTGAGATTTTTGGGGGGGGGTTTCATCGAAGACTTAGCAGAATAGCTTTATCGGCTGCTCTCTCAATAAGTCTCCACCGGTTCCAGTCTTGTTTCACTCGACATGTCAGGAACCCATCCCTTGGGCCGTTCCCTCCCTCGGATAATCATCCCATACATCGCACCCTCGACCTTCTCAACACACGTCTTCATGACCCCCATCTTCTTCTCAATATCTCTTTTCAGGAATGAGCCATCAGTGCTTCCATGGCTCGTGTCCAATGCCTCAAATTGGGTTCGTAGTGATCTCAGATCCGCCAGAATGTCCCTCTGATCTTCTCCACGCGGCAATTCTCCATTTGTGGCCATGCTCGTGATGGCAAACCTCATCAATTCACCTACCAGATCGAAGAGCCCAAGGATGTAATCATCCTCAGTCAGCTGAACTCCCCCGGGTATCTTGCTCTGTGCTTCTTCAAAGGTAATAAGATGCTGAGCCTCGAGGTAATGCTCGAAGGAGACAGCCTCCATGTATTCCTGGATCCCGCTGGAGATCTGTCTCTGGTAGCGCCACGTGTTGACGACTTGCAGATCTGGAGCCACTGAAGTGAAGCGGTCGCCGATGTCTTTGTAGCGCGGCTCATTCTCTTTACTGACGTTTCCTGGAAGGGGGGCTTGAAGCTTGCGAACACTTTGCCAGGAGGGTCAACAAATGGCTTTCAGGGATCGTTGACTGACACGTACCGCTGTAGAGAAAAGATCCTAGAGCGCCATAAGCAGAGTGCATCTCGGCATGGCGATCCCAAGCTCACATCTTCTTGCTTAGCGCCGTTATGTCTCTTGAGGCTTTGATGATGCGCTCACGCCTGTCGTGATGCTCATCGAGCTCGCTACGGAACGTTTCGAACATTGGCATAAAAGGAGAGACGTTGCTTGAACCTTCCATGTTGAATTGGTTCCATGAACGCTTTGTACCAGCAGCCATGAAATCCTCCTCTATCAAGTATACGTTGAGAGATCTGAGAGATTGGTTATCGATAAGGTGAAGTTCGTAGCCTGAAATATGCCAAGACCTACTCAGTCTAACCCCCTTCATGCATTCCACCTAGTAGACAAAGAGCTCCCAATATTAACACTAATATCTTGCGATTGCAATAGGGAATACCATCTGTAAGGTCACTCAGATTGCACGCGATGAATAGTCGGCGGAGGGGCAGGTCCTCACGGTACAACTCGAGGCATGACTCGTAGGGGAAGATCTGCCTTCTCTCCGAGACACACAGCATTATACCGGGCCAAGAAAGTGAGTAATAAGGATGGGAGAGAAAGCATGTATGGATGGAAAGAAGGAACCTGCCCCAAAGAACGAGATAGCGTCGTGTCTTTCGTTATTTGTTCCTCTCTGTCCACCTAAGCTTTTTACTTTAGCTTGGAGACTGCTTTAGGAGTAGAAATGGTGATGGTAAAGGTTATAGCAGAGCCGCAATAGGTGTCCACGCTGTACACCGTCTGGTGTGATACTTTGATTCGGTAGAGATACTATTGTCCCTGGAATCGCTATGCGGCGTTTTTCAGCGATGGATATCCGACTTTGCACCTTGCCGTCGGCACTAATCGGCCAACGAAACTGTCGAGAGCCATGTCTCGGGGATAAAGGCTGGAGTAGCAAAGACTCAATGTGCGGCTGATTTGCAAGAGAGATTTTCAACGTTTCCTTCATACATTTTCCAATTCAAAAACGTCTGACACGCATTCGGCGAGAAAGAGGTGGACATCAAATATCAGCATAACTCATGCAATGTCCACACCACCCACAGTCCTTATCACAGAGCCCGAAACTGCTCCCCTTTCCAGAATAATATTCATTATACTCGTAACTTGCGGCACTTCCACTTTGTCCAAACCCAGTGAATCCCCAAATGGGATGTGCAGGGGGCTCAGGTGGTTGGGATGAGGATGCTACAGCTGGTCCGCGTCTGAGCTTTCTGTTCTTAGATCCAGCACTCCCGGGGTGTCCTTGTTGAGTTGCTGTAGAAAACCGTACAGTGCGGCAAAAATGTCGCGACACTTTGACACTCTTCTGTAATCTTATTTCAACAGTTGTCTTTCTGGGTTTCGGTTCTGAACTCTGAGTCCTTGCTGTAATGGTAGTGGCTGTCTGTGGAGGGTCCTTTTTGGCGGTAGTGGCCTGGTGTGGTGGTCCTGAAGCTGAACCTGCGCTTGATATCTGCTGCAAACGGCTGATGTGCGCTTTGCCGGCCCGGTGATCTTGTTGCTGTGAATTGAGCATCTTTCGGCTGCAGGTCGTGCATGTCCATTCGTTGTCAGGCATATTAGAGTTGAGTTTCGTGTCTACCTTTGCGATCACTGTTGCATTGGTCACATTCTTGCTTCTTGTTGGTAGGTGGGTTTGTGGGACCGGACGCTCAAACGTGGTCTTTGTGATGGTCGGACTCGTCCGTGCCGCTAAGAAATCTGCAAATGGCTTTGAAGCTCGTGGCTTGATCGTTTCTGCTGGTGATTGACGGGTCGAGTCTTCACGGAGTTGCTTCTCTGCTTTGCGGTGTAAGGCTTTCGCGGTACTGACTTCTGCAAAAGTCATTCTCTTTCCTTGCTCTGTCTCGTCAACAGCAGGCTTTCGGTTTCCCACAATCTGCTTCTTTCTAGACTTTTTAGAATAGTTCTTGGTGTCCTCTTTCACGGTCTTAGCCCATGGACTCCAGACTTTGTGCCTTCCATGAGGTTCATATGAATCTGTCTGCGACATTAAGACCCTGTACCTAGTCTCCTCCTGGACTCTCTGAAGCCATTGCTTAGACACCTTTCCTGAGTAAACTTTCCAAAGGATCGGTAGATGAACGGTGTCTTGTACGCAATAGTCGATTATGTCTTGCAACATAGGCCGGACGTTGAACACTTCGTACGATCCACCATCCTGTTCAGAAAATAAGGCCATTCCCCTCTCTTTGGTAGCTTTCCATGTTCGTTGTACTTCTACCGAAAGCTGGGCGTCATGTTTGATACAATTACCAAGCCCAGACACGAGATCCTTAGATCTCGACCGTGTCGCCACTTCCAATAACTGAATATCATGCACATTCTGCAACGAAACGTTGAAATGGGCAAACAGTGCATCAGAATCATTGCGTACGTCGAAAAAAACTTTGGGTATTATTGGTGACTCGAGGATCGAGCGCAGAGTCGTGCCAGATGAATTAGCGGTATCGAATGCTGCTTCCCGGAGTATGAAGATGTCGATGAGAAAGACGCGGTTTTGAGGTGAGTGGAAGAGCTGTATAATGGATATGGAGCCGTGACGGGAGAGCTTGATACCCTCGATGTCTAGATAAAGCGATGGTGGACTTGTTGGCTGGTTTTCAAGATCGTTGAGAAGAGAAACCACCGAGGTCGAGGAGTCTACGAGTACGATGTTTATGGTCATGATGGGATTTGGATTCGATAATTTTCCTTATTTATGGGTAAGAGGGAAGGAAGAGGTAGATTGGGAGAGATATCTGGATTGCGACTACATGTAGTCAAACTTGAAATTTAAGTTTTTCGATTTAATTACAGATTCCGATTCTCATAGAGAAGTCTACATGTAGTGAGAACGAGATTCTTCTTATCCAAAGTGTTTAGATACCTTAGTGAGAACATGGATTTATCGAGATTTCCCATAGCTAAAGTACCTATCGTAGTGGTGCTCTTCATGACCCTAATAGCATAACCCTAATTATCCCTGCTATCGCGATGCATTGATTGGTGGAATGAATTAGGGGTCAGACTAAGTAGCCAGCCGAGGTTTAGCTCGAGCTTGCATGATCAACTGAATATACCTTATATTCAGCTCTATTTAACAACCTAATTATGTCTGGGCTCTCCAGTTGTACGATCACTCATGGATCTCATGCCTCGTAGACATATGGCGCTAGAAATACGAAAGTGGGGCTGCATAAGGAGCGGCGCTCTGCGTTGGCTCTTGGCTATTCGGCTACCGCATCCTTCGAATCCTTTGCATCACCAGCATCCGATCTCATGTCAGATATGGTATAAAGTACGGAGCGACCGTGAGCGATTGACCGAGACCTCAGAGCCGCTTCTTCGGCCAGCGCAAGTCGTAGTCAAATCTCATTGTTTTGGCTTGTTCATGTGTGGAAGTTGATGCTCGGATACGCATAGCTGTGCAGACGAGAGAACCTCCTATGGCTAGCGATCTCACCTCGAAAATCGTCGCTACAGAAAACTTCCATGAAAAGTGTGAAGTAGGTGACAGCCATGCGTCGCCGTACGCCCAGGATCTCGACCAGGCATACTGGTATGTGCAAGATCATGCTGGTACCGGGGCTGCATCACCAGCTGAGATTCGCCGCATTCGGATGAAGGTCGACTTGTGGATCGTCCCAATAATGTTCCTTTGCTATACAATGCAATTCATTGACAAGGTTTTGCTCAATTACGCTGCCGTCATGGGACTGAGCAAGGACTTGAAGTTGAAGGGTAACAACTTCTCCAACACGGCCACCGCCTTTTTCATTGCCTACCTCATTGCTGAGATACCCAATGCCATGGTCCTGCAATATGTTCCAGTTGCCAAATGGCTGGGGGTGAACGTGGTTTTATGGGGTATCGCGGCCGCCTGCACAGCAGCGGCTAAGGACTACCACTCCCTGCTAGCTGCCAGGATCTTCCTGGGTATCTTTGAAGCTGCCATTGCGCCTTCGTTGATGCTGCTAAGCAGTCAATGGTACACGAAGTCGGAAGCCGCTCCCCGTTTCAGTATCTGGTATGCTGGACTCGGTCTTGGCCAAATTCTTGGTGGTGTCATTTCTTATGGATTTCAAGGTGTCCGGCATCCCTCATTCACCGGATGGAAAGTCATGTTTGTCGTTGTAGGTTGTGTTACCATTGTAATCGGCTTAATCACGCTATTGCTGCTACCAGACACTCCAATGACGGCCCGTTTCTTATCTGAGCCCGAGAAGGTCATATTGCTGAAGCATGTAGCCGTCAACCAGACCGGCATTCAGAACAAGAAGTTCAAGCCACGTCAGATAGTGGAAGTACTCATAGACCCCCAAATCTGGCTGATGACGTTACTAACAATCTTGGTACGCTCAATCTGTACTTGAATATCAGCTTGATGCTTATTACAAGCAGACCTCCATTTCCAGCGGTGTCGTCACAACTTACTCCGCCACCCTCATCAACCATTTCGGATATTCCCCACGTCGTGCGGCATTACTCAATGCTCCCTCAGGTGCCGTTTCGATTGCTAGCACCCTGATCGTTGCTTACGGCGTAAGGCATACCTCGAATCGCTGGGCATGGATTATGGCATGCTGTGTTCCTGGTATTCTTGGTGGTGGCCTGATGTCTTTTGCTACTCATAACAAGGGCGCTGAACTCGCGGGGATTTATCTTGTTAATGCCATCACTGCTACCTTGGCCGTCATCTACCAATGGACTGCGTCCAATATCGCAGGACAGACGAAGCGTGTCATCGGTGTTGCCTTGATAGCAGGAAGCTTCAGCGTCGGCAATATCATTGGCCCGCAGACTTTCCAAGCCAAAGATGCGCCAGCGTACTCTCCAGCAAAAGTCACTGTACTCGCAACGCAAGCTGCTGGTGCCTTGACAGCTTTTATACTCTTTTTGTACTATGTCTGGGCCAACAAGAGAAAACAAGCCATTCACCCTTTCATTAATGATTCGAGTATCAGCCAAACCGAGGAGCACATGTGGGAGAATCAGACGGACATGCAGAACGGGACGTTCAGATACGTTTATTAAGGTCTAAGACTTGTGCCGCCTTCCAGACTTGCTGCGAAGGAGTCAAGTTACCTTTGAAAGGGGTTTGGATCTCTTTAGATGAATAACGAATTTTGCCGGAAACACCGAATATATATTATATAGAAGTTTTGAAGTTTATTCTTGCAAATGCAGCATACATTGATTCTTGACGCTCCTCGGAATTGTGTGACCAATACCGACTATTTCAGCGATTTCTACCCATTTGAAGCCCGTTGATGATTTCGCCATCAACCGACCCGCGCGACGAAAACCGCTTGTCAGCGTTGAAGGAAATCTATAGCTTTCGTATTTCCTCAGACGCTGAGTCATGCGTCTGCTCTACACGAACATGGAGAGAAGGATTCAGCGAGGGATTCGTCCGTCCAACATCGAGCAACATGACCCCTCGAGCCATCCCAGGTCACGACTCCCCCGTCCCTCAGCAGCCCCAAATTCTCGTTATCGGCGCTGGCATCACCGGTCTTACTCTCGGACAGGCTCTGAAGAAGCACGGCATCCCGTTCACAATCTTCGAGCGAGACCCCACGGTCCTCTATCGCGGTCGAGGATGGGGCCGTAAGTCATACAATCCGTGAATTATCAATCCACTTGAGAATATCGAGGAGATCTTAGGCATGTCTAAACAGCATCCGCACCAAAGACAGGTCTCTTGACTGATGACAGTAGACTAGCTCATAGAAGGACCGCTAATTCCAAAACCATGTAGTTACCATCCACTGGGCCCTTCCAACCTTCCTCGCGCTGCTTCCTCAACACATCATTGACCGCTTACCGGAAGTCTACGTCGATCCGGTAGCCAGCAAGAGAGGGGAGAATGGAAACTTCATATTTTTCGATTTGCAGAGTGGAGAGGCGAGGTGGAAGGTCCCGCCAAGTCAAAGAATCAGGGTTTCGAGAGAACGGTTGCGGGCTCTGCTACTGGATGGGCTTGATATACAGGTATCGTTTTCCCATCCGCAAATCCCCGATTCTGGCATTGTAGGAGTTACTAAACTCGCTCACCTCTCAACAGTGGTCCAAGAGCCTGATCTCCATAACCCACCCCACATCCAACACCCTCACCGCCCACTTCTCCGACCTTACCTCCTGCACGGGTACCCTCCTCATCGGCGCCGATGGGGTGCACTCCATCACTCGATCCCTCCTCTCACCTTCGGCCTCCCCTACCCTAACAGCCAACACTCCCCTCCCCGTCCGTCTCCTCGGCGTCAGCGTCCTCCATCCCCCTTCCCTCGCACTCAAACTCCGCGCCCTAGACCCTTTCTTCTTCCAAGGCGGCGACCCTTCCACTAATGTGTTTATGTACTTCTCCTTCCTGGACACGCCCTCTAATAACACCCGCCTCGCACCCCTAGACGATACCTATGAATGCCAGGTTATTTTCAGCTGGCCCTTCCGCGCGGGGTTCTTGGATGAGAAAGAGCCAACCGAGGTGCCAAAGACGGACCACGAGAGGGTAGGGTTGATGAAAAGAATTGCAGCGGGGTGGGCAGAGCCGTTTAGAGAATGTGTACTGAGTATCCCAGGGGACGCGGAGGTGAAGACGATACGATTGGAGGACTGGGTGCCCAGACAAGGGGCGTGGGATGGGCAAGGGATGGCGACGCTGGTGGGGGATGCGGCGCATGCGATGACGATGTATAGAGGGGAAGCTGCTAATCATGGCGTTTTGGATGTGGAGGTGCTGCTGGGGCACATTTGCCCGGCTATCACTCGTGGCGACGCCGATGGGCATGCTCAGAGCCATGGGGAAGGGTTGGGAGGTGCCATCGCAGCGTATGAGGAGGAAATGATCAGACGTACCGCCCCCGCGGTGCTCACTAGCCGTCGCGCGTGTTTGGACGCGCACGATTATAAGAGGATTGGAGAGGAAAGCCCGTTGGTAAACAAGAGGGTTAGGGCAACGGAGGAGTGAAACATTCCCTTTCGGCCTTCGGAGGGATATCATGATGATTTACGACATGTTGGGCGCTGTTAGGTAAGCTCATAGACTCCGCTGTTCGAAGTACAGAGTGCCTGCACGAGGAGTCAAAGGTGGAGGATGATAGCAATGAGGGCTCATAAATGTTTACATGTATTCGTCTCTCTTCGAGTCTCATTCTTACACTCGGAACCTGCTTCCGTCGCACCCTTCAAGAGCCTGCAGAGCTCTGATTTAGAAAATTCCCACCTTTACCGAATCATTCGATTCATCCTCTCCCCAAGGGCTTGTAAGCTGTCACCTGATGAGCTCGGTGGAAGTAGAGGCAAGATGGGCAAAGGGTGCGGGCCTTCGCGTCTAGAGTATCAGCGTTGACTCTCTTCCCGTCATGTGTCTGCGCTCGACAGCACTTCTTAAGACACTTCTCATTTCACCGATCACGTGCAACGCTCGGTGCGTCCGATCCATCTTCGTTGCAAGCCGCCCTTGAGCTATCTGACAACCACAATCTAGGAATTCTAAAGCGGACGGGTCCGCACGAGCACCTCCATCCCGTTCAGCGAAAAGGTCATTCTAAGGTTCCCCTCCAAAAACCTATGATTTCGGCATCTCCTTCTTGGAACATCAAGGAGAGATTATACTAAACCATGCCTTCATACCTACAGCTCTATGTGCACTTGAAAATATCGAACACACTCGCAATGACCAGTGGAAGCTCGTGACGTACTATGGATCTCCACTGAGCCCGGGCAACGCAGAAGCACTTGATATCCCGGTTGACGGCCGCGAACAGACCTAATAAAGAAAAATTAATACTCGACCGGGATCGCATTCTTGACGATGAGCGCCTGGCAAAGATCATATCATGAGCAGCTTTGGGGGTTTTCATGCCTGATATCAACCCTCAGCTACGGCTTTCAATCCAATGCCTCGCACCCAGCAGCGAGCAGCCGAATCCTCGTCAATGCTTTGATGCACGAAGTTAGCGATATGCGACACCATGACCTATGCGCGGCGCGCACTTAAGACAGGTTGATCCTTTGCCTGCCCTTTATGCCATACCTCGAAAACCCACTATGACCTTCAAGCTATGCGGCGTCTCTCTGTGTTGAGTCTGTTGACGGTGCCTAGCATCATACTCCCGACAGTCGGTATGAAAATTTCCTTGCACATGATATTCCTCACCCGATCCAGTACCTTCCATCCCAACATCCCCCCAAATATAGCATGCCGTCCAGCAGCGCCTACATCAAGTTCCATCCAAAATCGCGCGACAGACTTCGACCCGAATACAGAGATCATTGCTCTGCCTCATGGATGGACCGCCATCCTCCAAACCGCAGAAATGCTTCCCGCGGGCCCCGTCTGCGCCGCTTGGGAAACCCTGTATACGGTCCTCATCGAGCGTAGCATTCCTGTGCAACAGATGTTGATGCCAGAAGGTTCCGGCCGACCTGCTACCTATCGCTTGGGCAACTTGCGCTTTGCGTTCAGCCTGGAAACTCGATTTGGGTTGCTCGATTGGCGACCTCTGGAGCAACTGTTCCATATCATGCTTGAGAGGGCAAGGAGGGGGATGGGGCTCTCTTGGAATGGCGTCTTGGTGCATGGCAACGCAAAGTTTCTAATTAAAGAATCACCGCTGATCTTATTAGAGTAAAGGTAAATTATAAATTTAAATCATATGAAAATTAGAATTTTTCGGAAACGTGTGGGTTGTTGCTCTTGGGGTGGGTGCAAATTGGCTGGGTTGGCCTTAGGGGGTTGGTGCAGAATATCTAGAGTAGTCGCTATAGTTTTTACAAAGTAGATGCTAAGCAAGGGAGGGACACAAGAGCGAAGGTAGGGAGGCATGACTCTCCGGAGTCAAACGATCAAGTGAGTCCTTTCTTATGGTCAGTGCGTGTCTTGGTTCCTGTCTTAGGATTCAATTTAGCGATAGGAAACCAGTTCCCTCACCCCTTTTCGATAACATCCACCCTCCTTCTCGGTAATCACATCCCTTTGGGAAGCTACCTGATTTTTTGGTGCAAAGACAAGTATCTTTGAATAGTCTCTCAGGCCTCTAATGCGACGTCGATTAGAGGTCCTGTCTAAGCACTTGTTCGCATAAGTTATGGCTCGAGAATGCATCCGGTTTTGGCCCAAGAAACATGTATTCACCCTGGTTTCTCTCTCTGATCTATATCTACTAGATCGTCTGTTCAGAGGCCGGTTTCAACTTCCAAGTCGCATTCGATTAGAGATGTATAATCTCACCTCCCAGGACGCACGAGATACCGCCTGGGAATCGACCGGCTTCATTGATATCGATATCTCAGACCTGGAGAACTACCGGAAGATACCTGTTTTTATGCCAGAGAAGAGGTATTTTCCCGAGAGGGGTGTGAATAATGAAAGGAGGGGCGTGTAGACTGATTTCCTTATCTATGTTGCTCTTTACTCTGCCATCGAGTGCATATCTCACAACAGCGCAACAGAAGCGTCAAGCAACCTACGAGATTCCCAATCCTGAGTCCAACGAGCCGCTCACCGACGTCTTTACGAAAAGAGTGGTCCGCGTGTATACACGAAACGATCCTTCCCTATGCCCCCAGCAAGAAGTGGTGTATCCGCTCTCTTGGCACTCCCGTGTTGACGAAGTAGATAACGACGGGCTGATTGACCACGAGTAACGCATACCAACCAAAGAAATAGCTACTCGGCCCATGCCCCCAGACCTGCAGAAGAGTGTGTGCAAGAAAAGGAATGGATGGTGTCACCGAACAGCAGGCCAAAGCCAAGGAGATGAGGAACCGCTGAAAAGCCAAACCGCGTCTTACGAACTGGCAGCCCGATCTCCCCAGTTCTTGACTTGGAGGGTGAAGGGTTGGTGTGGGGTGGGAGAGGATAGGTTGTCTGTTTTCACGAGATGAGATGTTTGTGATTTGGGTTTCGGAGGGTAGGGGGGCGCTGGGCGTGTGTAGCGGATATTTTGGGAATTGGGGAGGGAAAGAGGCGAAGGGATAGGTCTGCTGGCTATCGATGGCCCAGCTTGGGGCGCGAGGTACGATTAGGTCGGAATGGTGCGCCGGCGTTGCTTTGCAGTTGGTAACCTGTCTGTCTTCCAGGGATTCATACGGAGCTGGTCAAAGTAGCTGAGGCTTGACCGGGTGACTGTTCGCTTGCTATCATTTCGGACCACATGCAAGCTCCCTAAACCCATCCCCACTCTTCTCTTCAAGAATCGCACTCAGCAGCTGCCATCCCTAATACCTCTTCCCCTCCCTAAGCACGTCCCCAAACTCCTCAAGCGGGCTCCGGTTCAGCTTCGTATCCTTCCACAAATTCGGCGTCAGGAACCCATATGTGTTGCCCACCGCCACGAACGTAGCTTTCAGCGTGTTCTCTAACGTCTTCGTCGAGCCTGCGGAGGAGGTGTACACGTCTTGGACGCCGGCGAGCTGGAGGAGGCGCTTGACGGCGGGGGAGGCGACGAGTCCGGTGCCGCGGGGGGCGGGGATGAGCTGTTGATGTGTATATCAGCCTGCGGATCTCAAGAATTCTGGAACTCTTTCCCTCTTTATCTTTCTTCCCCCTCTTTGTCTCTCGCTCTCGTGGTTGGTGAAAGAGTAACAAGGGTTAGACCTACGCGAACAGTCACACTCCCACACTTGCCACTCTCCTTCGTCGGCAGGCTGTGCGGCTCTCCCAAGGCTGCACCCCAGTACCCTCGCCGGATAGGCAGCACGCTGAGCTTCGCGATGATGATGGCGGCGCGGATGGCGGTCGCGACTTCTTTGGAGGTCTTGATCCCGAGGCCGACGTGCCCTTCGGAGTCACCAATGACGACGATGGCCTTGAAGCGAGTGCGTTGACCGGCGCGGGTCTGCTTCTGTACGGGCTTGATCTATTCCATCCGCACCAGCGTCAGCATACAGCCTCCCTCAGCCAGTCCTCCCCCCAATGTTCCATAGGCCTCCGATCCACACACAAGACGCCCAGCGGCAGTAGCAACCAGGTCTTCTCATACCTTCATCACCTCATCCTTCAGCTTCGGCAGGAACCAATCCACAATCTGGTATTCCTTGATCGGCAAGCTGTGCAGATAGATCTCTTCCATGCTCTTGATCTTCCCTGCCTTCACGAGACGGCCCAATTTCGTCACAGGCTGCCACTCTTTCTCTTCGCTCTTGCCGGCGCCGCGGCGGGGTCCTCGACGACCGCGCCCACGACCTCCGCCTCGATCTCCGCCGCGGGAGCCGAAGCCGCCGCGGGTGGTGCCGGCGACGGGTTGTCCTTTGGGTGCGTCGGCCATTATGGATTTGGGAGGCGTGAATCAGGTGTAGAGAGACACAAAGTATTGCGTTGTGAGGGCGCTGGTGCGGAAGGGTAAAGTGTGGTTCAGCGGGCGGAAATGTGTGGTGGGGCGCTAGGGAGTAAGCGAGGGTTTGGAGGCGCTAGTAGAGATCCATGAAGTGGGCATAATTTAGAAATAGGACTACTTTTTCGAACGAAAGCTATGACTACCTACGCAGAAATCTGCAGCCTGTGTGGCTATTCTTCGCGCTCAGATCTTGACTCTGGTAGTATGCACACTCTAGACACAGGCAGATTGAGCTATTCACACATGGGTCTAAGGCTCCTTCCAAATTGTAGCAGATTCGATTTGGCGAACACCCATTACCCATAATAGAGTCGGGATTACTGCTACTCGTAACACTCATAGAGCGCCCCGGGGATATTAACTAGACTCAGAAATTCTCAAACCTCCATCACCAGCCCACAATCACCCTTTCGTGATGGCTACCGCACTGTGCGTCCAGCTATATAACCCTCATCATTGCTTTGAGCGTCCCCATCACCTTCCTCCTGTTCAGCGACCAATCCTACCTTTCCAAGAATCCACAAGTGGCAGCGACTTCTTGTTCCCACTCCAAAATGTCCATCTTCAACTGCAACCCCCAACCTCCCACCCTCTTTCCTCGGATCAACTCCGATACGCCACTTACCACAGACAAGATCAACCACATGAAAAACTGCATCTGCGAGTATCCATGGTTCAAGCCCGTCCTGGTCGTGCTTATCATCATCGTCTTGCTGACGAGTTGCTTCTGCGTCAAATGTAAGGCCCGCCCTCAACGTCATTACTGATTGCCTTCTTCTATTACCATCCCCTAAAAATGAAAACCTATGATAACAGAAGTTGGTAAGGGCTAACAGGCGTGATGTCCAGGCTTCTGCCGGTCCCCCGAAAATGGCGGCAATCTCGCACGCTGGTGCAGCTGCTGTAAAGGTAAGCGCAAAGGCCCTAAACCGCCGACCAGAGTCCGCCCAACGGACATCGAGAAGGGTGGCCGAGAGTATGGGGGAGGGGTGCAGTCACAGCAAGAGCCGAGAGTGGCAATGCCGCAGCAGGCCGTGCGAGAACCAGGTGCTGTTCGGTCTGGAGGAGGAGGGCGGCCCGCTAGGCAGTTGTCGATTGGGAATCGTACGCGATGGCCGTCTAGGGAAAGGGTGTCAAAAGGGGTGAGGGCGCCGCCGAGGAGTCATGGGCCTGGACGGTAGCGATGGAGCGGCCTTGATACTGGGTGGTGGTGCTCATGGTAAGGGGAATTGGTAGGGACTTGAGTCTGTCAGATGAATTTGCCTGGAAACTGTGATTGATTAGGCTCTGCCCGGATCAGTAGTGTTTGGCACTCAAAACTGAAGGCTAAATCTCATTAAAACACTCTGTACCCCACAAGGGAACTATCCTTGGCCTCCTTGGTCTAAACATTGGTATTACAAAACAGTTCAAGTTTAAGTAATAAAGTTCCCCTCGCTTTTCTCCATAAGGTACCGACAGAAGGGGAAAGGTACGCGACTCCATGCTATAAAGAAGTGGGCCGAGTGTTTATCCGGACCAAGCATAAAACCCGTGTCCCCAGCTAAGAAAATTAATGGCCCGTCGATGGAGCGCTGGTAAAAGCATAATTAGTGTCTGACTATTGCACAATAGATAGGAATATAGGCCTCCGCTTACGGCCTCCTCGACACAACCACACCAGCCACCACGCCAGCTATGATCAAAAGAATAAGGACTGCGTCACCAAAATTAGCATTGTCTATTCAACAGTGCCGTGGGGCATAGGGGGTACCTACTGCAGATGGCCAAGCAATACCATTTCTTCCTGTTGCGACTTCGGGCTGTTTTAATGCCGGTGTCCAATTGTGTGTTGGCTTTGTTGACGTCTTGTACAACCTGCTCGCCCTGCATATCGATTTGCTCGATCGGCTCTTCTTGTTGCACAATATATTCATCGACTTGCGCGAAGAGCTGAGCGAGTTCTTCCATCTGCCGTTCGATTTTCTGGATAGCTTCATGGCGGCCCTGGACAGCTCGTAGCGCAGACTGTGCTTGGCCACGTCGGTTGCCTTGAAGAAGCTGTTTGGACGCGTCAGCAAATAAACTGGTCACTGATGGATAAACATGCAGCTTGGCTGAAGACTTGATTGTTGGAAGTGTCCTCCACCGCTTCTCTGACTTCCTGCTCACTGGCATCGGGCCGAACAATGCGGTACTGCCTCTCCATCTGCGCCGAAACGGCCCTCCGAAACTCACTTTCGGCCTGTTGATACTGGTTGATGGCATTCTTCAGCTTGCGATCGATCCTGCCGACTGTGGGCGCATTTCTTGGCTCGCCTGATGCTTTCTGGGATTTGATCATCTGTAGGCGCTTCGTGAAATTGCGGTAGAGAGTCATAGTCTCCGAGGTCAGAGCATCGAGCTCGCGGTTGGTCTGGGTGTTCTGGCTCGCGTCCGGATCGTCGATCGCGCGCCGCTGTAGAGATCGAAGCTGGGCAAGATTTCGTTCGATGGTCTCAATGCCTCTGTCGATATCCCGGCATTCGTTCAGTATGGCATCTGGATCCCTTGAAGCTGGTTGGCCATAGCCGCCACCTTGGCCGTTCATCGCTCCCATTTCCATATCATTGCCTCCAGCTGGTGCTATGTCAGCGCCGTGAAAAGAATGTCATGGAATCTTAGCTAACCGTATGTCCCATTCGCAGCTCCTCCGCCATACTGTTGCTGTCCGCCGTACGTCGGCTGTGCACCTCCTTGTTGAGCATAGGGATTGCCTCCTCCGACTGCATTGTACGGATTTGTTCCGCCTTGTTGCGCATATGGATTCGCTTGGCCGTAGCCCCCGTAATTCTGCAATGAGGGCGATCAGTAAGCGGCAAGCAAGCACCGAGAAAGGCGCTATGCCAGCTTCGTGGGTGTCAGATTGTCCGGGCACGAATTGTCCCAGCTCGAACGAATGGATAAACTCACAGCCATTCTGACAGCCAATATTAGCCGGGCCCCTAACCTGCGGTGGTCCTTCCTTCGGGCGGTAATTCGTATGTAAGGCAATGGTAATTAAATGGGCAACCGGCTGGGATACGGAGGAAAAAGGTGTACGGGGCAGTAAGAAATGGTAAACGGGCCCGAATCGTATGCTTGATGGTAATTGAAACAGATAAATCGCGATGGAAGCAAAACGTCGAAGCTTTCTCAGGCAGACGTAAGATGATCCCACTAGCGCGCTGTCTTGAAGGGGTTAAGCGTGTTGACGATCAAACTCCTCGAGCAAGGGTCCTGTGAATTACTTCCAATCTCGATTAGAGACCGATGACAATCCTTGGGAGTCGGAAGAAATGAAAAGGATAGAGAAAGGCTCGGAGAAGACGATGTATAAATGTTCCCTCGGTGCCTTGACATCTAATTTGGTCAGGCCACTGCTGTTGCTCGTTGACGGCAAGCGCACATACTCCTCGCTATTCATAGCACAGCCTCCCATATGGCAAACCACATCATCGCCAGGCGCAGCTGCGAAAAGCGGACTTCTTGCCCACATATTTGTCCGATTACGTACGACTACTTTGTTCTGTGGACATACTTGACCTACTTTGTCAATTGCGAGTCAAGCTTGTCGAACTGGAAACCTAGAGATCCTTCGCAAGATCGGTCTTGGGAGTAGGCGTTCATCATTCCACAACCTGTTCTTCCCCAGATCCGAGAGCTAGCCCTATGCCTGTACGAGCTGGATGACTCGAAATGTAGCGGGAAAAAGGGAAAGGGACAATGGGTGATTGCTTTGTTGGTGATCTTTTGCATTATTTTGTCTCTATCAATGTAGCTAACAATGAGAGCCTTTTCAAGCTCCTCCGTACCACATGATTAAGGGTCCAGCTCTCGTTGACTGACTTCGCTATTTGTTTTGAACTCGTCGTGTCTTAAATTATGGTTGAACAGCTGTGGCTGGATAAATTGCCTGCGCATCGTTGCTTCTAAGATATGTGCCTTACTGTGCTCGCCGTTCCTTTGAAATCTATCTTGGAATGTGTGCCGACAGCGGCCACTCGAAGGTTCTTCACTTGTCAGCCTTTTGGGACATGCTGCTAAGGTAATTGGATCGACTACAAATTAAGTCACTTGAATGGCTGGCTAAAACTTACATTATCTGCTTTTTGGGATGCTTTATACAATTCTATGTTGGCTGCATTCCCCTTATTCGAAATCACGTGTACGTTTGAGCTTCGATTTGACGTTGTCTACCCATTTCTGGAGGCCATCTTTGGGCATACCAAAGGCTATAAAATAACATCAGTTTACCAGTCAGAAGGCTTTCACTGATCTTCTTCCATGTCAGTCACACTATCCAGGCTGACTACTATGAGCAATAAATTCTACTCTACCCTCCTGGCGGCTGCCCTCGACGCCGTTGCCCGGGGGCTTGTTTTCCGCCGATCTTATCATTCGCGGTCCTGCAACGTTTTGTCCGCCCCTTGGGTTCTCCACAACCAGGCGGCCACGAGGTCGCGATACTTGGAAGTCCTTGCACTTCAGGCGTTGGCGCAGGGCCCAGGAGACTAGAAATCAAGCCTGCTTGAAAATGATTGTCGGTGTTGTGTCGACTCTACTCTTTGCCGACCTATACACGACCCCAATATTGCAAGTCAACCAAGCCCCAGATCGCTGTAGGAACTTAACGTGTGCTGGGGTCACAGTCTATAAGATGACAACCTCACGGGGTTAACCGCTGCTCGCTCCAAGCGGCATCGGATACTCGCGACAGAAGTAACAAACGCAGATATCATCGTGATCACAGCTTGGAACAATGGTGCTGGCTTCCTCAACATCTTTATTGACTGTGTGTACGGCTGGATTTCCCACTTTCCGACTGCGAAAAACAAGTCGATAAATCCGAGGGTATTCTCAACGGGCCTCAGCACCACGACAGCCTGGTCGATTTCTATGGAACAGCACTGTATTATCAGACGTCGTGGGAGAAGTCCTGTAAGATGGTACATCGTGAGATGGGTGTCTATTCTACTGAGCCATGACTTTGGTCTCATTCGTACTTTTTATCAGTCGTCTCTTTTGTCTTGGTACTTCATACCTCAGCCTTGATCAAAGGGATCATAGTTCCACTTTGGCAGCCATTATGTCATTGACGTACCCTTGAGCTGTACAGCAATATAAGTCTTCTGGGCGAAAACGTCTAGCTTTCCCGTTCGGCACGATAGCGATATACAATTTCACATTCGTACTAAATATAATTTGGTACCAATTCACTCCACTAAACGCCCTGCGGAGGTAACGATTTCCTTCTCTAGCCATGAGCTACTCTTCAGTAGTCAGTCCACCGTCACTCTATCCAGATACTTTTGCAAGGCGTGCTGTCCACCCTTACCCATGGCAGACCATGCCAAAGATCGGCCACGAACCACACTCATCCACTCCCCACCTTGATCCGCTCTGCTCGCGCCACCAGCAATGCTTTCGGCGTCCGCCTTCGTACCTACGCACTATAGCTCTCAGCGAGCAAAGCTTGGCTCTGCACCACAGCAGCCTGGCTACCAAATCAACCACACCCGGCTTCCAACCCAACCCCTCAAACCCTTTCGAACATCCATCCAACCATCCCGCAACCCGTCTACTCATCCCTCACCCCAATCCTCACCAAGATAAAAAACAAAATAACCTCAACGATCCTCCCCAAATGTACCCTAAAATTGCTATCCCTCCCTCCCCGAGCCCCTCCAGCAAACCGCCCACCACCACCCCCCCCGCGT
>JAABUS010001241.1_pt1 | contig 57360 bp, 45 predicted proteins | sample 5560161 | NCBI WGS metagenome assembly JAABUS01 (sample SAMN10711885, study PRJNA513376) | rock metagenome | isolation source: Antarctica rocks | place: Antarctica: Victoria Land, Trio Nunatak nord | collected 2016-01-04
CCGGGACCGTCATCCCGTCATCCGCGACTCCAGAGCTCACCTGGGTTACCCCGAGCCCCTCCCCGTCGTCGCGTAGCGGACCCCCATCCCCGCCGTGACTACGCATCGCGCTCCCACTCCCCGACGACCACACCCACTCGCCCCCTTAAGAGTTCTCCCCTCTCCCAGAATTGGGAGAGGGGTTGGGGGTGAGGGCCGTCGGCGACCCGGTTCGAGCCCCGTGGGACCGTCCGCGCTCGTGCGGCGGTCTGTCCAGGAGGGCCACCCAGTCGTAATTTGAAAACCCGCTGATTTGGAGCTGAGAAGTGCGCCCGCCTCCTCCTGACTCCTGACTTCTGACTTCTGACTCCTGACTTCTGACTCCGAACTCCTCCGATCTCCGCCCTCCTCCCCTGTGACAACCCGGCCATTGCCTTTGCCCCTTCCACCCCCTACCGTGGAGATTGGAAGAGTTTGGCCGGAACGGCCCGCCGCCGCAGCGCGCGACCGTCCCGGCACACGGTGGATATCCGGTCGAGTTCCGCGTAGCACGCCGCGGATTTGGGGCGCGGCTCCCGCGAACGGGGCTCACGAGCGACCGGGGCCACCGCGAAGGGATGGGGCATGCCCGCGGTCCGTCACGGAGTCGTTGTGACTCCACCGTCACCATCGTTGGCCAGTTTTCGTTGCGCGGGCTACATCATCCGGGTTCTCGCCGCCGTGGCGATCGTCGCGAGTGTCGTCACCATCGGGCCCGGTTCCATCGCGCCCCGGCCCGCCGCAGCCAACCATTTCAACATTAAGTTCCCCTTTGCCGCCGGCGTCGATTGGTACATCTCTCAGGGCTACAACACCTCCCCCGCCGAAGGCTGGTCCCACTACAACTGCGATCCCAAGACCGGCACCGACGCTATCTCCCACACCCAGAGCTGCGAGGCTGGCTGGCAATACAAGTACTCCTTCGACCTCCGCCGCGTCGACGGCAACGAAGCCGGCCAGCCCGTTCTCTCCCCCGTCGACGGCGTCATCCGCTGGATCGACACCTACTACGGCGGCATGTCGATCGACCTCGGCGATGGCTACGCCGTCGCCTTCTTCCACGCCGATCTCGCCAATGGCCTCGCACCCGGCCAAGCCCTCCGCCAGGGGCAACGTCTCGGCCGCGTCGCCGGTCCCGGCGGTGGCGGCAATGGCGGCACGCCCCACATCCATCTCACCGTCTGGCAGACCACGGACAACGGCAACTGGAGCCGGAACGCCATCCCCTTCACCGACGAGACTGCCCTCGATGGCTACGACTTCCCCGCGCTCGGCGACCGTCAGCGAAACCAGTATTGGAACACTGTCGTCGCCTCCACCAACGGCGATCGCGGCGGCGATCTCAGCCTCAGCGACCCATCGTCGTCGGCGGAGGAGATTGCCCCCACCCCGGAGACCATAGCTCCCGCTGACCTCATGGCCTCAACCGCCGTGGCCTCGCCCGCCGCCGCGCCATCATCCACTCTCGCCGCCGCCCCGGCCGTCGCTCCCACGGCGGCGCCGGTCCCGACCGGCCCACCGTCCGGGGCCCTCTTCACCGCGGGCGGCGACTACCCCGTCCTCACCTGGGATACAGTCGCGGACGCCACCGAATATCAGGTCGTGCTCAACGACGGCGAGCGCACCAGTCCCTGGCTGCCCACGCCAACCTGGGCCACCGGCACCCTCCCCAGCGGCGACTACCGCTGGCAGGTCCACGCCCGCAACGCCGCCGGCGAGAGTCCGCCCAGTGACCCCTGGACCTTCACCGTCGCCACCCTCGACCAGTCCGCCCAGCGGATCGCCTCCCCCGCCGCTGATCCAGCGGGCTCCGCCTCCTCGACCGCCCCAGACACGGATGTCGCCGCCAGCGACCCAACCCCCGGCGCCGGAGAGACGCCTACCACCCTTGACTCGGCCCCCGCCACCGGCGGTGATCCGTCGCCGGTCGCGACCACGGCCGCGCCGCCATCCGACCCGGCCACGCCGGTGACCGGCGCCACGGACGCGGCGCCGGACGCACCGACGACCGCTCCTGAACCGACCTCGTCCACCGACGCCGCCGCGCCAACCGACGCGGGTCCAGCCGCCGACGCCATCCACGACAAGGCCATCGCCAAAGCCAACGACCTCCGGGAGCGCTACGGTCTCGCTCCGATGCCCGTCAACGACACCCCCTCGACCGACGCCCCCGCCGACGCTACCGCGATTCCCACCGCGGACACCGCGGAGATCACCGCCGCCCCGGCTACCGCGTCGGACCCCGCCGCTCAAGAGGCCGCGCCACCGGCGGGTCACGCCAAGAAGGGCGCGAAGCACGACCACGACGGCGTCGGTGGCAAGACCACCGCCCAGGACGTGTCAAATGAATCCACCGCCACGCCACCGCCCGTCGTCGACGATCAGTCAGGCGCCGACGGCGTCTCCAACGTCACCAACCAGACTGGCACCATCGACGCCCCGGCGGCCGCCCTCGACGCCACCGATCCCGCGAGCGACCCAACCGCCGATCCGTCGTCCACCGCCAACCCTGAAACGAACGAGGCGGCCGCCCTCGCCCTGACGCCCGAGGTGGCCGACGCCCCGGAGACGCTGGCTCCACCCTCCGATCAAGCCCCCGCGCCAACCACGCCGGAGCCTGCACCGAACACGGACGCCCCACCGGCGCCCGAGCCACCCGTCACCGACCCGACACTGGAACCCGACCCGGCGCTGGAACCGGACCCGGCACTGACCCTCGATCCAACACCTGATCCGGCTCTAGCGCCCGATCCGGCCCTCGCCCCGACGGCGGTGCCGGAGCCAGCGGTTGCCGCGGCCCCGCGTCAGCTCGTCTTCATCCCCGTCACCGACACCACCGTCATGGCCGTCGCCCCGGACGCGGTCCAGGCGCCGGAGCAGGTCGCGATGCTTCCGGTCGGTGGCTCGGTCGGCGCCATCGCCTACCTGACCTTCCAGGTCGCCGGCGCCCCGGCCGGCACCGTTCTCGACGCCCAGCTCGTCCTTACCGGCGCTGGAGACGTTGCCGGCCCCGGCGGCGTCCTCGGCGCCATCCCCGGCGCCTCGGTCGACGAGACCGCCTCCTATCAGACCGCTCCGGCTTATCCTGGCACCCCAGCCCTCACCGCTGGCGGTGCTACGGCCACGGTCGATTGGCTCCAGCCTGGCGCCGAAACCGTCGTCGATGTCACCGGCACCGTGACCGGCGATGGCCTCGTCACCTTCGTCCTCTCCGGTTCGCCGGAGGCGATGGCCGCCGTCGCCAGTCGCGAGAGCGCCACGCCGCCCCGCCTCCTCCTTAACGTCCTCGACGCGGCGCCACCCACCGACAACATCAGCGGGTAGGGGGGAGCGGGGGCATCCGGCTCAGCCGCCGGGTGCTCCCGCCCTACCGCTCGCACCGTTGACGTCGCACCCAGCCCATCCCCTTCGCCGCAAGCGAGCCCGACCTCATCACCACCTCCCAGCCAAGACCAGTCGGCACGCGACGTTCCCGTTCCCCACCCTTTCGCCCGCCCCTCTTTCTCTACCATCCCATCGCCAGTGATGGCTGGCAACCTGCGACAATAGGGGCATCAGGTCGAGCCCGGCGTCGGCCGCCGGTCTTTCATGCACGCGAAACGAGGTCGACAACGAACGCTCCGACAGCCCGGGTCGGTCCGGCCGCCGTATCGATCATCCCCTCTCCCGAGCGTCCGCCCACGGGCACTTGGCCACCAGACAGGCTCTCCGCCTTCCGGCACCACGACGACCAGATCTTCTCGCTCGCCCAGCTCAGCTCCCTAACTGGCACCTCGATGCATGGGGCGCTCCCGGGGCGCGGCGCGGCGCGTCCCTCAACCGTCCCGGTTTCCCGTTTCCCGAGCGGCACCGGCCCGTCCGTTCGCGACGAACGCCCACTCGCCGCGGCCCTGTCGAGACCTGGTCCGCCTGGAGACGCCTGATGAACTTCGGACCATTCGTGCTGCTCAGCCTTTTCTACGCCGTCGTCGGCGTCCGGGTCGTCGTCCAACTCGCCAGACGATGGCGGGAAACCTTCGACCAGCGTTTCACCCCGGCGGACCGCATGCTGGTCGATCAGTCCGCCTTCTTTGTCCTGGTCCCGATCTCCGTCGCCCTGCATGAGTTCGGGCATGCGATCGCCATCTGGCTCCTCGGCGGTCAGGTCCATGGCTGGGGCTACTACGGATTCGCCGGCTACGTCGGCTTCGACCCGGCCGAGTTCACACGGCCAGAGCGCATCCTGATCGCGTCCGCTGGCACCATCGTCAATATCCTGCTCGCGGCGGGAGCGCTCGCCCTCGTCTTCGGGCACCGGCCGCCGATGCGGGCGGCCTTCAACGAGCTCTTGCTGCAATTCACCCTCCTTTCCCTGATCAACGCCCTCGTCATCTACCCGCTCCTCGACCTCTTCTCCGGTCTCAACGGCGATTGGAGTCAGATGTATCGTGGCGGCGTACCGGCGCTCAGCGCCGCCATCCTTGTCATCCACGCGGGGATCCTCGGGCTGATCCTCTGGGCCTGGAGAAGCGATGGCGTCCGCGCCCGTCTCGCCGGGCTGACAGGAGCCCCTCCTGGCCTGCGCCGGGTCGCGCTCGGCGCCCCGCGCCAGCCTGGTCCCCTCACATCAGCCCTGGCCCCTGCCGGAGTCGAAGCAACGCTCCAGGACGCCGCCCGACGGGTCGCGAGTGGGTGGCCCCTCCCCATCGAGGCGGCCATCCAACATCGGCCGGAAGGGACACTGCTCGTTCTGAGCTGGCATGGCGGGGGCTTCCTCCGCGCGGTCATGGCCCTCGCTCCTGACCGCGGTGGCGTTGAGCTCACCGGCGCGATGAGCGCTGATGATGTCTCGACGACGCGTCGACCTCTCGGACGCGAGCCTAGTCAGCTCGACGCCGACCGCCTAACACTGGCGCTCCGTGTCGCCATGGAAACGGTTGATACCTGGTCAACGGCTCCCCACGCCCTCGGCTCCTGAACGAGGCCGCGACGTGGACGCTCGCCGCACGGCAAAGCGCTGTCCCCCTATCATTCCACGATGCTTGACGGGCCGGACCTCATGCCCTCGCGTCCGCGGATTCCTCGCCACGATCCGGTTGGGGCTTGATGCCAGGTCTTCCCAAACATCGCGCCGGGTGGGTACGATTCTTGCCGCTCACGGATGGTGACGATCGACCTCCGGGTCCGATGGGAGCGAACTGACCGGTGCGGCGATACCGCCCGGAAGAGGAGCAGAGATGGACGAGCACGACATGCGGACCGAGCTCAACGAGCGGCTGGAGGCCCTTGATTGGAGCCGGGGCGTGACCAAGACGGCCCTGATCGCCCGGCTGGCGGACAACGAGACGTTGACCCGCATCATTGGCCAGTATCTGTCCGATGGCACGTACTTCAGCGCGCGGGACGTGCTAAGTATCGTTCCCGAGCAGGCCTGGCAAGACGCGCAGGGCGGCGTTTGGCGCGGAGCGGATCTTCCGGACGCCGCGGCGGCGCAAACCACCTTCACGGAGAGCCCGGTCGCCGCGCGGGAGCGAGCCGCCAGCGACGCGGCCGGCCCGGAGGCGTCTCCTACCGGGATGGTCACGGGTGGCCCCGTCGCGAACGTGCGTCAGGCAGTGAGCCAGGCGGCGCAGGCGGTCGCCCAGCCAGCCGGTCAGGCGGTCCACACGGTGACGCAAACCGCCGCCAAGGTCGCGGAGCAGGCGAGGGAGCGGGCCGGCGCGGCTGCGCACAACGCGGCTGGCCTGACCGTGGTCCCAGACCGCGTCCGCCAGACGGCCACGTCGGCTCGCGATCAGGTATTGAGCGTGCGGACACGATCGGTGGAAGGAGCCACACCCGACCTCTCCGCGACGACCAGTGCTGCGCGACCCACCCTCTGGCTGGATCACCCGGCCTCGGTCGAGGGAATCGGTCAAGCGCTCAACCGGCAGCCGGTCAAAGTGGCGATCTTCGCCGGTCTGGGACTCGGGTTGAGCGTGGCGAGCGGCCTGGCCACCTGGCTCGTGCGCCGCGTTTTCCGGATGGAGCACGCGACAATCGGTCCTGGGCGCGTGCGACCATTCCTGCTGGGTCTCTGGGCCGCGACCCTGATCGCAAACGTGTGGGACACCTGGGCTGGTCCGCGCGACGGGACACTGAAGACGGCGAGCATCGCTACCGATGGGCGGAGCGCGAGCGATCCGATCGGCGCCGAGTCCGGCACGGCCGCATCTGATGAGACCGACGAATTTCCAACTGTCGGCTCGTCATAGGGTGAGGTGACCGGGTCGTGGCAACGGCTCGCGGCGGAAGGAATTCTCACCAGAGCGGTAGGTCTCCCACCCGCTGCCCAACAGCGTTAGCCCTCCGCCCAGCTGACGTCCTGCTCGCTGCTCGGGGCCCCTTCTGCGGGCGGGTTTAGGCCACCTGGAGGCTGCGAGTGGGAGCTTCCAACTCCTCCGCTACTGGGACGAGGGCAACGTCGAGAACCTGATCCAGGGTATCGACCTGAACCAGCTCCATCCCCTCGCGGACGACGGTTGGCAGCTCGGCGACATCCTTCGCGTTGCGACGGGGGAGAATGAAAATCTTGATGCCGCCACGGTGAGCGGCGACGGTTTTCTCACGCAGGCCACCGATCGGGAGCACCTTACCGCGGAGGGTGATTTCTCCCGTCATCGCGACATCCTTGCGGACCTTGCGACCGGTCAGGGCGGAGACGAGGGCGGTGGCCATCGTGATCCCAGCGGACGGTCCATCCTTCGGGATGGCACCGGCCGGGATGTGAACGTGAATGTTGCGACGGTCGAAGAACCCAGGTTCCAGACCGTAGTCCGCCGCCCGGGAGCGGGCGTAGGAAAGGGCGGCGCGTGCTGATTCCTGCATCACGTCGCCGAGCTGCCCGGTCAGGACGAGATCACCCTTCCCCTCCATGACGATGACCTCAATCGAGAGGAGATCGCCACCGACGCTGGTAACCGCGGCGCCGGTGGCGACGCCGGCCTCATCCTGCTCCTCGGCCAGACCGAACTCGTAGCGGGGAATTCCGAGAAAGTCACTGACCCCGGCCGCGTCGACGTCGATCCGGGCGGGCGGAGCGTCGCTGGCAAGACGGCGGGCAACCTTACGGCAGAGAGCGTTGAGCTCCCGCTCCAAATTGCGAACGCCCGATTCCTCGGTGTACTCACGAATCAGCCGCCTCAGCGCTTCGTCGGAGACATCGAGTTGTTCACCGGTCAGGCCGTGGGCATCGAGTGCCTTGGGGAGGAGGAACTGGCGGGCGATCGCCAGCTTCTCGACCTCAGTGTACCCGGAGACCTCGATAATCTCCATCCGGTCGCGGAGCGCCGGAGGGATCGGTTCGAGCAGATTCGCGGTGGTGATAAAGATCACCTTGGAGAGGTCAAATGGAACCTCGAGGTAGTGATCGGAAAAGGTGGTGTTCTGCTCCGGGTCGAGGACTTCGAGAAGGGCGGAGGCGGGATCGCCCCGGAACGTATCTGAGCCGACCTTATCTATTTCGTCGAGCACGAGGACGGGGTTGCGGCTCTTGGCATCGCGCAGCGCCTTAATGACGCGACCCGGCATGGCGCCCACGTACGTCCGACGGTGGCCGCGAATCTCCGCCTCGTCGCGGACGCCACCAAGCGACATGCGGACATAGTTACGGCCGATGGCACGCGCGATCGAGCGGCCGAGACTCGTCTTGCCGACGCCTGGGGGACCAACAAAGCAGAGGATTGGCGCCCGCAGGCGGTCGCCAGCGAGCTTGCGGACGGCAATGAACTCGAGAATCCGCTCCTTGACCTTGTCGAGGCCATAGTGGTCAGCTTCGAGGACGGCGGCGGCCTCGGTCAGGTCGAGCCGGTCCTCCGTCTGGATCCCCCAGGGAAGCTCGATCAGCCATTCGAGGTAGCCGCGGATGACCCCGATCTCCGGCGAGAAGGGGTGCTGCTGCTCGAGCCGCTCGACCTGGACGAGCGCTTTCGCCTCGACCTCGGGCGGCATACCGGCGGCCTCGACTTTTTGCCGGAGCTCGGTGGCGACGGCGGCCTCGGCGTTCCCCTCGCCGAGCTCCTTCTGGATCGCTCGCAACTGCTCACGCAAATAGTACTCGCGCTGCTGCTTGTCCATCCCGGCCTGGGCCTCGGTCTGGATCTGCTGGCGGAGATTGAGGACGTTGAGGCGCTTCTGAATGATGATACTGAGGCGCCGCAGACGCTCGATCGGATCGAGAATCTCGAGCAGCTCCTGGCGCTGCTCCGGGCTGAACTCCGGGGAGAAGGCGATCAGGTCGGCGAGCCAGCCGGGCTCGTCAACGCCGCGCACCATCGTCAGCACTTCCTCCGGCACGTTGGGGAGCATGCTGATGTAATTCTCGACCTGCTCGAGGACGGCGGTCATCGCCGCTTCGGCTTCGGTCGTTGCATCGACCGGGTCGTCGTGACGGGTGACGCGGGCGACGAGGTAGGGCTCCTGTTGGACCAACTCGGTGACGATGCCGCGGGCCAGCCCCTGGAGAATTACGTGGGCATGACCGCCCGGGCGGGAGATGCGCTGTCCCACTTCGGCGATGACACCCGTCCCGCAGAGCTCGTACTCCTGGCCATCGGCGGGTCCGTCGGGCACCCACTCCTCGGGTGTTTCCCCGTCATGGCCCTCGGCGGCGTCGCCAGCGATCTGGGCCGCCGCGTCGGCGATGGCGTCGGCGAGGAGCCCGCGCAGCTCCCCATCATTCTCGTCGGGCACGGGACGGGACTCGGGCGAGGAAACGGGCCGCTCGGTGAGGACGAGGACGTGACGGGGCGACATCCGGGCGGAGCGGTCGACGACCATCGCCGATTCCTCGTCCTCGATGGGGAAGGGGATGGACATGTGGGGGAGGAGGAGGGTCTCGTCGATGACGAGGACGGGCAGCAGCACTGGTCGCGGCTGGGATGCGCGAGCGGCCCGGGCGCGTGTCGTGGAGCTCCGGCCTTTCGCGCGTGGTCGGGACGCTGGTTTGTCCTCGACGACAGTGCCGTCCGGACGGTCGGGCGCTTGCGCACCGTTGGCGCCCGGAAGGGTTAACGTCTCGTCAGTCGTTCGCTTGTTCCGCCGCGAGGGACCGGCAGGCATCTGTCGTCTTTCTGGGTGAGGCGCGGAAGACCGCGACCCTTGCAAAGATCAGAAGGGCAGTGGGATAAACCGCTCGCACCATGACAAGCACCGGCATGATCCGGTCGTGGAGCCGGCATACCAGCCGGGCGCGCGGCGGCGAGGGCTACGGGTCAAGTGTACCGTCTTTGCCGAACCCAAGCCACTAGACGCGGCGCGCCCGCCCGGGGCCGTCGCCTGCGATGGACGGTATGGGCGCGGTTCGTGCAACCAGGGCGGGCGTCGTGGCGAGTCGGTGCGGAGGAGAGGATACGGGGGTGATGGCCGAGGCGAGCGAGGCGCGGGCGGGGGTGGTGGTCGGGGTTGATATTGGCGGGACGAAGACCGCGCTGATGGCAACGGATCTCGCCTCCGGTGAGGATTTGGCGAGACTGAGAGCTTCGCGACACCGGTCGATGACGGGCCGGAGGCGATGATCGAGTGCTTGGCTGACACGATCGCGCGGATCATCGAGGCGACGGGCCGCAGGCGGGAGGAACTGCGAGCGGTCGGGGTGGCGGTGCCGGGGCACGTCGCGGCCGATGCGGGGCGGGTGATCGCGGCCGGCAACCTCCGCGGCTGGGCGGACGTGCCCTTGCGCGATCTGCTTGGTCGCAAGCTTGGGGTGCCGATCTGGGTTGACCAGGATGGCAACGCGGCGGCGCTCGGGGAGCGGTGGCGGGGCGGCGCGAAGGAGATGGACAGCTTCGTTTTTCTGACGATTGGTACCGGGATCGGAGCCGGGTTGATGATCAACGGCCGGTTACGGAGGGGGTTTCACAACGCGGCAGGCGAGGTCGGCAACTTCGTGATGGGGCGTGAGTTCCTGGGCCAGAAGGAGGACCAGCACGGCAATCTGGAGTTGCTGATCGGTGGCCGAGTGCTGCGAGAGCGGGCGCGAGAGGCGACTGGTGAGGAGTTGAGCGCGGCGGACGCCCTGCGGCGGACGGAGGACGAGCGGCTGGCGCCGATGGTGGCGGAGGCCATCGACTGGGTGGCGATGGCGGTGATCGCGATCGTGGCGTTGATCGACCCGGAGGCGATCATCTTTGGCGGAGGAACGTCCGAGGCGGGTGAGGCGCTGATCGACCCGGTGCGGGAGCGGGTGGAACGGGAGCTGGACGCGCGGCCAGCGTTGATGCGGTCGGTGCTGGGAGCGGACGCGCAACTGCACGGGGCGGTGTTTGGCGCCCTCTGGGCGCTCGATCCCGATCTGGCGCGGCGAGAGGGGGGCGAGTAGGGCGAGGGGGCGGAGGAGGACGGAGGGCGGCTGAGGCGAGGAGTCGAGGAGAGACGCACGCACTTCCTCACTCGTAATCAGCGTGTTCTCGAACTACGGCTGGACGGCCCTCATCCCCCAATCCCTCTCCTGCACATCGGGTGAGGGGAGCACGAGGCAGCGGTGGCAGGATTCGTTCGTCGGGGAGTGGGAGCGCGATGCGCGGTTCAGGCAGGGATGGAGCTGCTACCGAACGACGGGGAGGGGCTCGGGGTGAACGGAGGCGACGCCTCCTTCGCGCAGCCAACGACGGGCGACACGTACGTCGCCACAACGGAGGCGGAGTGCAAACACCGGTGACGCGCCGCTAGGTCAGTTGGGCGATCAGGATGAGGAGGATGAGGACGGCGACGAGGGCGACCGCGAGCCAGATGAGGCGGGAGGAGGGGGCGAAGCTGGGGCTGGGGAGCGTGGTGGCGGATCGCGGGGAAGCGGTGGAAACAGGCTGGCTGGCGATGGTAGAGCGATAGGCGGCGTACGGGAAGAGCTCATGGCGTTGGTCCCGCTCCTGCTCGAAGGCAGCGATGCGGGCGGCGAGGGCGGCGGGGTCGGTCTCCGCCCAGTTGAGGTCGAAGGTGCCCCATTTGCGCTCGAGGTCGAGGATGACGGCGAGGGTAGCGTTCTCCTGGCTTTCGGCACCCTCCATCGCCAGCGTGTAGGCACGCTGATCGCGGGCGATCTCCTGCTCCAGCCCGGTCTCGACCTCGGTGAGGGTGCGGCCCTGGTAGGTGGGGTGCCAGACAAAGCGGTTTGCATCCGTTGGGGGAGGCGCCGGTGCGACGGGTGTCTCCCCAGCGTCGCGTTGACTGCTCACCGTCTCGCCTCCTGTCTTGCCATTCGGTCGATGGGCCCCCGGGGAGGAGCATCCTGAGCGCGGGCGATGGGCGCGGCCGGCGGCGAGGGGCGGCTCGCGCGGGGGATAAGGGTACAGGCTAGCCGGCGCGAGCGCCGCGCAGGAGGAAATCGACGACGTGACGCTTGCGGGCGGCGACAAAGCTGGGATCAGTGGCGTCGAGACCAAGACCGCGGGCGAAGGTGTCGGCGTGGGCGAACGGGAACCAGCAGAGGGCGAGAAGATCGAGGAGGAATAATGCGGGGTCGACGGCGCGGAAGGGGCCTCGGGCCAGGATGTCGACGGTGGTGGCGAGGGCGGCCTCCATGGCGGCCGTGTGGGCAGGGGTGTCGCGCAGGCTCTGGCCGCCGGTGAGGGCTTCGCGCTCGATCAATTGGACGAAGGTGGGCCGCGCCGCGAGAAAATCGAGAAAGCTCTCGATCGCGGCGGTCAGCTCCGCGAGCGGACCGCCACCCGTCGCGACCGCGTGCTCCTGGGCTTGGGCGACGAGATCGAGCTCGGCGGCGAAGACGCGCGCCAGGACGGCCTGGTACAACCGCTCCTTCGATCGGAAGAAGTAGCCGGGGGTGCCGCGCGAGACCCCGGCCCGCTGGCCGATGTCGTGCAGGCTGGTGGCGTCGTAGCCGTGCCCGGCAAAGAGCGCTTCGGCGGCGTCGAGGATCGCCTCGCGGGAGCGGGCAGCATCGCGGGTGCGGCCGGACGGTGCGGTTCCTGGCATCGCTCGGTGGTGCTCCTCGGGGGCGGTGTCTGGAGAACCGGTATCGGATCGGCCAGATCGCGACCGGCGGCACACGGCACCGGCCGCGATCTGGCCCCAGGGGTCGCTCCGCAAGGATAGCGGTTCATGGTGACGCATGGCCCGACCCGCGACCCGGTGAGGCCGCGACCACGCCAGGCGAACGCAGGAAGGCGTCGATCAGGGCGGCGAGGCGCTCGGGCTGGTCCTCGGGAATCAGGGCGCGGGAGCCGGTGACGAGCTCGAGCCGGGCTTGTGGAAAAGCGTCTCGCAGGCGCTCAGCGTCACGCAGCGGGAAGAGCAGCTTGTCCTCCGGCGCCCAGACGATCAGGACCGGTTTGGTAAAGGAGGGGAAGGCGCGGGCAGCGTCGAGGGTGTCCCGCGAGGAGACGGCGCGGAGGAGGGCGACGAGGTCGCGGCGGACGCCAGGATCGGCGACGACCGGGGCGAAGTAGGATTGGGCGACGGCAGGCTCCGGGAAGCGGTGGGCGACGGTAGCGACGAGGGCGCGCTGGACGAGACGCGAGCGCAGCGATTGGCCGAGCAGCCAGCCGAAGCCGGGGAGCCGGGCGCCGACCGTGAGCGGCTTGACGAGAGGCGGCGGCATGTTCGCGAAAGCGTCGCAGTTGGTCAAGACGAGACCGCTCAGCAGCCCGGGGTGACGGGCGACGACGAGCTGGCAGATCGCGCCGCCGGTGTCGTTGCCGATGAGGGTGATGTTCCGCAGGTCGAGGGCCGCCGAGAAGTCGGCGACGAGCTGGGCGAGACCCGGCAGGCTGAGATCGGCGCCGGGCGGCAGCGGTTGGCGGTGAGCGCCGAGCGGGAGGTCGGGAACGATGCAGCGGAACGACGCAGCGAGGGGCGGCACGACGTTTCGCCAGAGATCACCATTGACGAACGCGCCATGGACGAAGAGGAGGGGCGGACCGCTCCCCGCCTCGCGATAGCGAATGACGCCTTGAGGGAGCGAGATGTGGCTGGGGGTGCCGGTTGCGGTGGTGGCGTTCATCGGGGACCCCTTTCGCTCATCAATGACCACGTTGTATCTTTATTTGCTTGCTGATTAGCAAGTTATCAGTAGTGCTGTCATTAGTCAAGCGATCATCGTCGTCTGGGCAACCGAGGGGTGGCTAAGCGACCATACCGCTCCGGATTGGCGGGCCGCGGCGGCGATGCCGGGTCGCGGGTATGAAGGAGCATCAGGGCATGGACTACGAGGTCGAGGCGGCGGCGACGCTGGCCCGGATCGCGGCGGCGAAGCCGTTGATTCATCAGATCACGAACATGGTGGTGACGAACGACTCGGCGAATCTGACGCTCGGGTTTGGGGCGCTGCCGGTGATGGCCTACGCCCCGGAGGAGGTCGGTGAGATGGCGGCGCTGAGCCAGGCGCTGGTCCTGAACATCGGCACGCTTTCGGCGGGGGAGATCGAAGCGATGCTGATCGCCGGAAGGGCGGCGGGGGAGCACGGGGTGCCGATCGTGCTCGACCCGGTGGGGGCGGGGGCGACGCGCTTCCGAACGGAGAGCGCGCTGCGCTTGCTCGGGGAGCTGCCGGTGACGGTATTGCGCGGCAACCGGGGAGAGATCGGGGCGCTGGTAGGCTCGGGAGCGGTGCGGGGGGTGGAGGCGGTCGGCTCGGAGGATCCGCGGGCGGTGGCGGAGGCAGCGGCGGCGCGGTTCGGGGTGACGACGGCGGTGACGGGGGCGGTCGACGTGGTTGTCGGCGGCGGACAGACACTGGAGATCCACAACGGCGATCCCCTGCTCGGGCGGATCACCGGCTCGGGGTGCATGGCAACGGCGGCGATCGGCATCTTTCTGACGGCGGGTGATGACGCCGTCGTGCAGACGGCGCTGGCGCTGGGGACGTACGGGCTGGCGGCCGAGCGAGCGGCAGTGGGAGCGCCGGGTCCGGGAACGTTCCGGAGCAAGTTGCTCGACGAGGTCGCGGCGCTGGAGGAGAAGGGGACCGCCGGGGTGCGCATCGTGGAGGCGGGATCGTAGGGGCGGAGTGGCGGCACGGGAGACGGACCGCATCATCCGGTGGAGGCGATGACAGGGACGGTGGCTGTCAGCGCTGGGGCCTGGCGCCGGGGGGCAGACCGGTACGCAATCGGCCGCCGGCTACCGCTTGGAGCCTGACCGGGCGGGACGGGGGGACTGAGCCATGGTCACGTTCATTCCGGGGCTGCGGCTGAGCGAGCTGTTCTACCGCGAGGCGGTTGGACCGGTTCTCGCGCGGGCGTTTCCGGGGATGCGGTACGCGGCGGCGCGGTTGGGGTCGGGGTCGGAGGTGTTGGGGTTCGACACGGAGCGGTCGATGGACCATCACTGGGGGCCGCAACTGGTGATCTTTCTCGGCGAGGATGATCTGCCGCGGTATGGCGAGGCGATGCGGGAGACGTTGCGGCACGAGCTGCCGCGTCAGTTTCATGGCTATCCGACGAGCTTTGGGCCAGCCGATGAGATCGGGGTGCGTCTGCCGCAAGTGACGAGTTCGGGGCCGGTCGAACACATGGTGTCGGTCGACACGGTTGGCCGGTTGGTCGAGGATCGGTTGGGGATCAGCGCGTACACCAAGGTTGGCGTCATCGACTGGCTGGTCTGCTCGGAGCAGGGGCTACTGGAGGTGACGGCGGGGGCGGTCTTCCACGACGAGATAGGCGAGGTTGCGGCGATGCGGCGGACGTTCGCCTCTTACCCGCGCGACGTCTGGCTCTATCTGCTGGCGGCGCAGTGGAAGCGGATCGCGCAGCAGGAAGCGTTTGTCGGGCGCTGCGGGGAGGTCGGCGACGAGATCGGGTCGGCATTGGTGGCGGCGGCGCTGGTGCGGGACCTGATGCGATTGTGGTTCTTGATGGAGCGGCGCTACGCCCCTTACGCCAAGTGGCTCGGGTCAGCGTTCGGGCGTCTCGACGGCGCGGCGGGGCTGCTGCCCTCCCTGGCGGGGACGCTGGCGGCGCGATCGTGGCCGGAGCGGGAGGCGCACCTAGCGGGGGCGTACGAGACGGTCGCGGTGCGGCACAATCGCTTGGAAATCACGGAGCCGTTGTCGACGGCAGTACGGCCGTTCTACGGGCGACCGTTCCTGGTGATCGACGGCGAGCGGTTCAGCCGGGCGATCCGAGCGCAACTGACTGATCCTGAGGTCCTGCGTCTCCCGCCCGACGTCGGGTCGGTCGATCAGTTCGTGGATGCGACCGACGTGCTGGCGCAGGGGGAGCGGCGGGCGCGGCTGCGGGCGGTGTACGACAAAACGGGGTGACGGCCGGAGGAGGCGGTCGCCGACCATTCGCTGATCGATGGCAATGGCCGAACCGGGGAAGACCTATGCATGATGCAGCGCTTCGAGTGTGATGAGCCGATCAAGAGGACGGCATCGGGCCACGAGGACTGAAGACGAGCGCTCCCTTGATACCGATAACCGGACCTCTCTCTCCGTGTCCGTGCCATATTGACAACCGTAGAGTGGATTGCGAAGATCGCCCGGCGGTACGGGAAGCCGCACGGGATTGGGTGGGGAGAAAACCGTGGACAATCAGCGGTTTGATGATCTGGCGCGGTCGATGGCCGGCGGCGTTTCGCGGCGGCGTGTCTTGGGCGCTCTCATCGGCGGCGTTGTGGCCGTTACTCGCGGCCGTCACGCGGTCGGACAAGAGGGGCAGATTGCTCCAGGAGGCAGCTGTGACAATGGAGGGGGATGTTGCTCGACGGATGCCGACTGTTGCGGAAGTCTGGGCTGCAAACCGACTGGTGACGACATCTGCGGTAGCCGCTGTGCAACCAGACCGTTCGGGGTCCTGCTCCCCGGCGCGTCCTGTCTCTCGACTGACCAATGTGCAGGGCTGGTCGGCGGGCCGATTATATGCGCCGATAACGGGATCACTACAGATGGGGGATTGAATTGCTGCCGGACCGAAGGTGGATATTGTGCAACCGGTGCCGAGTGTTGCGGAGCGCTCGCTTGCATCCAAACGGCCATCTACGCTGGCGTCTGTGCCGCCAGTCCCGACGCGATCAATCTTCCTCCCGGAGCGCCGTGCGTCACTCAGGCGCAGTGTAGTTTCGAGGGGGGAACCACCTTCTGTGGGAGCAACGGTATTGATGAGGATGGACCGCTCAACTGCTGTCGCAACGAGGGTGGGGCCTGTAGTGACGGGTCCGGCTGCTGTAACTCGCTGCTGTGCGTCGGCGGGGTGTGCGGCGGCACGACAGGGACCATGCCGTCTGGTAACGCACGAACCACCCTCGTCGATCTGAACCTTCGCTCGCGTCCCAGTGCCGCTGACCCCGTGATTCTCGTGATACCGGTCGGAAGCCAGGTCACGCTCACAGGTGAAGGTACAGCGAACGGGTTCGTTACGGTTGATTACAACGGAGTCCGCGGGTGGGCGTTTGCCGATTTCCTGGCATAGCCCAGGTCAAGGGACGTAGGCGTGAGGACGGTGGTTGCGGCATCACCCGGGGAGTCGCGTGACTCTGCGCCCCGTTGCGCGTTCCAGCAGGTCCCTTTTCCACACGGGCTCGCGAGGCTCGTTGTGGTCATTGAGCGGCGCGGGCGCCTCCGCCTCCTTCTGCGTTTCACGAACCGGTCGACCCGTCGTCCTCGGGTCCCCAGCGCCGGAGGCACCGCTCGGCCTCCTCGGCTAGCGCGCGGACGATAGCTCCCGCCGGCTCGACGCGGTGCACCCCACGGACCGATTCCCCGGCCCAATGCGGCATCGCCTCGATCGCCCCGGTAACGTGCCGGGTGATCGTCATCTTCTCGAAGCGGCGGACCGGGACCCGATCGCCATACCGGGGACGGAATCGCTCCCCCACGATCTCGCCCTCAAAAGCCGCGACCGCCGCAACGGATGACCGCAGGGCGCGGTGCGGGGCACCCGGATAGTCAAGCGTAAACGTGTCGCCGTAGACCGTGTCCGCGGGGGAGGAGGCGATCAACGCCTCGACGTAGCCAGCGTGGGCCTCTGCTTCCTCGGCGGCAACGAAGCGGGTGCCGACCCGGACGCCATCGGCGCCAGCGGCCAGCGCGGCCGCCATCGCCCGCCCCGTGCCAATGCCCCCGGCCGCCAGCACCGGTATGTTGACGGCTGGCAGCACCGCGTCGAGGAGGGCCAGCAAGCCGATCCGGCCGCGAACGTGGCCGCCCGCTTCGATCCCCTGGGCGGCGATCAGATCGCACCCCGCATCGGCGGCGGCGAGCGCTTCCTCCTGGGAGCCGATCTGCCAGCAGGCGAGGGCGCCGCCGGCGTGGACGACCGCGACCAAATCCGGATCGGGGTCACCATAGAAGAAGTCGATGATTCGCGCCCGCGCCGCCGCGGCCGCGACGCAGTCCCGGAGGGAGGTTGGGTCGACGAACGGCATGAAGAAGTTCGCTCCGATTGGCCCCGCGGTCTGCTGGCGAGCCTCGTCGAGCTGCGCGGCGACGACGTCCGGGGGGTCGCCGGTCACCGCCACCATCCCCTGGCCCCCCGCCTCGGCGACGGCCGCGGCTAACCGGGCACTGGCAAAGCTTCCGATCGGGGCCTGCTGGATCGGGACCGCGCAGCCGACGAGCTCGGTGAAACGCGTTGTCAGCATCGTTGCCTCCTTCGGCATGGCAGCGCGCCAGCGCGCTGGGCGGTGCCAGCGGGGATGAGCGGGTGGCCACCACGGGCCCCGGGAACTCCGCGCTGAGGGAGTGCCGGGCGACCTGTCGCTCATCATGGCGCCCGGAGAGCAGCATCCTCATCAGGCCGCTGATCGCGGTGGTTTTGGGAAAGATACCAACGCAGCCGGTCCGCCGCTTGGTCTCCTGATCGAGTCGTTATCATCGAGCGGCGTCGTCTTGGCGGCTCCCCTTCCGCTCCGTTCATGAATCTGTCGTACGGCCGTCCTGACATCCCCGACACGGGCGGGCCACCATTTGTCCGGCTTGTTGAGTCGTCTCCGGGAGTTGTGTTCTCGATCTGGCGCCCGTGCGGACGCGGGAACGCTCCGTAATCCGGGCTGAGGGCCCCGGTGATGTGGGCGGGCGCGGCAAGCCGCCGGGGCCCTCGTGAAGGAAGGGGGCGATTGCTTGCGATCTCGCGGCGCGAAGCACCTCCACGAAAACTAGGCCGTGGTTGTCGACCGTGGAGCTGGGCACTCTTGCCAGCAATGTTGCCCTGTCGAACGGAATTGAGACGCTGGCTCTTGTCGTTCACGGGCCGTTTACCGCTCCAGGGTGTGTCCGCAAACCCTATCAGAGCCGCCCGCCGCGATGCGCTCGGCTACCGTTGGTGGCCCGTGCAACGTCTTCGCCCCGAGCGGTCGGGTAATCAGCGTCTCGACCAATGGACGAACGGGACGGACAGCTTCCGTCCCGTTCGTTCGTTGGTGTGGGTCTGAGGCTGCGGCGGCAGCGGGTTGCTACGGCTGCTCGTCGTCGATGGCCACGGAGCCCAGGTTTTCGGTGGACGGATCAGCGTCGTCGGCGGTCCGGAGCTCCTCGTCGTCCGCCGGAGCCGGGACTGGATCATCGATGGTCACGATGCCCTGATCACGCGCGGGTACGAGGATCTGCGTGGTGGCCGGGGCCGGATCGTCGATGGTTACGATGCCCTGATCGTCTGCGGGCACGGGGATTTGTGTGGCGGTCGGTGGGGCGTCCTGCGTCCTGACCGCGGAGCCGGCGATGGCGGCCGGCATCAGCACACCGCCCGATCCCCTATCGCTGATGATCTTGCCTTCCGTCGGAACGACATGACTATCGTTCAGCGGGCTCTGGACCGTCGAGTCCTCACCGAGCGTCGCCTTACCAGGCGTCACGACGTGCGGGTCCCTGGGCCCGGTCGGCTGCTGCCGGGGCGGCGGGGGGAAGTAGGTGCAGTCCTTGGCGTTCCCACCACAGACGGTCGCGGCGCCGCTTTTCTCGTAACACCCGAGCGAGGTTGTGTTTCCCTTCGCGTCTTTGGTTTCAACAACTTCGCCCTTAACCGAATCCTGACATATGGAGCGGAATTCGCTCTTGGACGCGAAGTTGCTCGTGGGATTGCTTGCCTCCGCAAACCGTGCCCCGAAGCCGATCAAGACGAGCGCCGCAAGCGCGATCCCCGCTGCCAGCCGTCCGATCGTCTGCAACGTCCCGTTCATTATGGAGCCCTCCCGTGTCACGGTCGTCCCACCGGGACACCCCCGATGGCGTGCGTCCACGCTAGGGCAGCGGGTGGGGGACGACTGCCAATCTGGGTACAACCGGGATGTCAACTCGGGCACACCGCCGCCTGTTGGAGGTTGCCTCGGTCACGAGTGAAGACGACCATGGGCTAGGGGAGTCCAGAGAGGTGCCTCCTATTGGGGACCAGAGATCGGAGCGAAAGCCCGCCTCGTGATGACGGCGGACCATGGATCGGGATACCGATGAGTCTGCCAACAAGCCTAGCGGACGGGGTCTCACGACGACTCAACTTGTGCGACGGTCTCGGGTGGGGCGCCGAGGAAGCCCTCGTCGAGACCGGCGCTGCAGAGCTGGGTCGCGCCGATGTTGCGGGCGAGGACGGCGAGTCCGGCGAGATGGGCCTGGAGACCGGCGGTGCTGGCGCAGCAATCGACGAGAACGATCGGTTTGATGCCGAGGTCGAAGACATCCATCGCGACCTTGAGGACGCACATGTCGGTGTCGATGCCGACGATGGCGATCGATTCGGGGCGGAGGTCGCGGAGGTGGGCGGCAAGCTCGTCGGGGATACCAGTGAAGCCGGGTTTGGTGAAGACGCGGTCGGGGGCGGCGAGCGGCGCAAGCTCGGGGACCAGATTGCTCTCGGGGGGGCCGGCGCACTCGTGCCAACCGAGGAAGCGCTCGTAGGGACTATCGGGGGCATTGACGAAGCGGGTGTAATTGACGAAGCGGGTGTAGAGGACAGGATTGTAATCTCCCCGCTCGATCAGGTGGCGAATGCGCTGGGGCACATGCCCGGTAAACGGGTTGATGAAACAATTTTGGACATCGACGACGAGGAGTGCGCGCGCCATACCGTTTTCCTCCGCTTGCGACCGCGATCGATGACGGGGGGCGCAGGATTTGGGCCGCGAGCAACGGTGGAGGTCTCCCCAGTAGGGCGGCCGGCGGGAGATCGGTAGCCTGGCGAGCGGCGCGCGGTGGCGGGTGGCACGGCGACCGCTGGTATACTGACCGGCATCCTCCGAACCACCTTGCGATGCGCGGTGGCGGTCGCCGGCGGCGACCGGGGGTCGAGCCTCAGGCTGAAACCGCCCTTGCCCGCACCGGGTAGACGGGCGACGCGCTCCCAGACGAAGGGACCGCGCGATGGGACACTGGTTCCGTCCGGCTGCTTCATCCCTCGTTGACGGCAAGCGACGCGGACGCGCGCGCGTTCCGGTTGCCTGTGCGCTGGCGCTGGTGATCGCGATGGTGACGGCTGACGCGGCGGCGGCATTCCCGGCGCCACCGTACCTCGGTCCGCCAGAGGGGTTCAGCGCCGCCGAAACGGAACACGTCCGCTGGTTCGTGCAGGATGGGGCGACGATGGACGCCGAGGCCCTGGCGATCGCTGGCGGCGGGGGGGCAGAGCGCGCCTACACCGAGCTGACGACCTTGTTTCCGCCGCTCGAAGGGAAGATCGCGGTCTACGTCTACGCCGACGACGCGGCGTTCGCGCGGGCGACCCAGGGGGCGACGCGACCGGAGTCCCTGGGCGGCGACGTCCTGGCGGGAGCAGGAGACGGCGACGTCGCGGTGGCGCTGCCCGGCTTCCTGGGGCGCTCGCCGCTGGCCGCCGAGAACGAGCTGCGCCACGCGATCGCCCACGTGCTCGTGCGACGCGCGTCGCGCGGACGTCTGCCACGCGGGTTTGACGAGGGGATCGCGGCCTACGTCGAGCGACCGGATACGCAGCGCCTGGCGCGGACGGCGGCGCTGCTGCAAAACGCGAACCAGCGGGACGCGCTGCCGACGTGGTCCGATCTGAACCGGCCGCAAGCTCCAATCGCCGACCCGGCGTTGGTGGCGGCCGATGCCTACGGTGTGGTCGCCTTTCTCGTCGATCGTTACGGGTTGCGGACGTTCGGGACGTTCGTCAAAGCGCTCGACGATGAGCCGGACTGGCGAGCGGCGATGCGAACGGTCTACAAGCGATCGCCAACTGAGCTCGAGGATCAATGGCGGGAGAACCTGCCGCAGTGGGTCGCGGGGGGGTGGCGCGAGAACCTGTTTGCTGCCTTCGACCTGCAGCCGGCGCGCGATCTGCTCGCCCAGGCGCACTATGCCGCGGCGAAGCAGACGTTGGATTCCTCACTGCGGCTGTACACCGATCTCGGCGACACCCGGCACCAGGCGGAGGTCGAGGGTCTCCTGCGCCAGGGGGACGTCGGGCTCCAGGCGGAGGCGCTGATGACGCAGACGCAGGAGGCGCTGGAACGGCATACCTACGATCGGGCGCAGACGCTGCTGGCCCAGGCCCGGTCGCAGTACGAGCAACTGCCGACCGAGCAGCGACCAAGCGCGCTGCTGGACACCTATGAGGGGCTGGCGAGGACCGGTTTGCGGGCGGCGAGCGATTTGGACGAAGCGCGGCGCCTGTCGCACCGCTGGGCCGACTATCCCGAAGCGCGGGGGGCGGCGGTGGATGCGGGGACGGCGTTCGCCCGGCTCGGCGACAAGGAGATGACGACGCGGGCGCAGGAGGTGCTGCAGGACCTCGACGCGCGGCAGCGGCGCCTGGTGTTGATGCTGGGCGCGCTGGCGGCGCTGACGATCGCCTGGCTGGCGCTCTGGCTCTGGGCGCGGGGCCCGGCCGAGCTGAAGTGGACGTCGCGGATATGAATCGATCGCACGGGGGCTCCGCGCCCTCAGCAGGTGGTCGCTGATGGTTAGCCGGTCGTTGCCGAGAGGGTTCCCGGGGACGGGCGGTCGCTGGGCGGCTCGGCTCGGCGGGGGCGGCATTGGGTTGCCCCGCGGTGAAGCGGCGCGACGGCTGCTCTGGCGAACGGTCTGGGCGCCATTCTGGCTCGGGTCGGACATCCCCGCCCCGAGGCTGCCCGCCTGGGAGCCGGCAACGCCAGCGGATGTTGGGTTGGCGGGCGACGTTGTCGAGCGGGGGTTGGACCAGATCCGCCGGCGACTCTGGCTGCGCCACGCGCTGACGATCGTCGTCCGGGCGGTCTGGTTGGGGCTGGCGGTGGGCTGCTGCTGGCTGCTCCTGGAGTGGGTGGGAGGGCCGCCGTTCGCCGGGGCAGGACTGATCTGGGTGACAGCGGGGCTGGTGGCGTTGGGGATGATCCTGGCGACGGTCAGCCAACCGAGCCGGCGGCAGACGGCGGAGATGCTGGATCGTTCGTTCAACTTGCGGGAGCGGTTGACGACCGCGCTCGATCACCTAGGTCGGGGAGTGCCGCGAGCGGGCGAGCGGGCGTCGGTGGTCTACCTGCAGATGGCGGACGCGGCGAACGTCGTCTCGGAGCTGCGGCGGCAGCGGGCGGTCGGCGTGCGCGTGCCGGTGCGGGAAACCGTCTTGCTGGTGTTCTGTGGTCTGTTGCTGACGGCGCTCTTTTTCTTGCGGGGCGTCGGTGGCGGGATTCCACCGGTGGCCGCTGGCGATGTGCCGGTCTTCACGGCGGCGGTCGACCGGCCACTCCCCCCGACACCGGTCGCGGCCAAGCCGGGGGAGGCGCAGGTCGCGCCGACAGTCGATGAGGTGCGGCAGCGCGCCGATCGCTCGAACGCGGCGCAGCGCGATTTGCAGACGCTGGCCCGTGCGCTCGATGACCATGCCGTGACGCGGTCGGCGGCTGACGCGATCGGTCAGGGTAAGTATCAGGCGGCCGCCAACAGCTTGCGGCAGCTGGCTCCAAGCGCGGATCAACTGTCACCAAGCGCGCGGGAAGAGCTGGCGCGCGACCTTGATACGGCGTCGTCGCAGATGGCGCCCGGGGGCAACGACCTGAGCCAGGCGGCGCGGGAGACGGCGACGGGGCTGCGTCAGGGTGACCAGGCGGCGCAGCAGGGTGTCCGGGACCTGGGCAATCAGGTGGAGCGGTCCGGGAATCAGGTCGCGCCGCAGCAGGAGCTGGCGGACCAGATGCGGCAGGCGGAGGCGGCGCAGGCGCAAGGGCAGCCGGGGCAGCCGGGAGGGACAGACCCAGGTCAACCGGGGGACGCGGGCACCGCTGGTGAGACGCAAGTAAACGAGCAGGCGGGGGAAGGCCGGCAGGGTGCGTCCGGGCAGCCGGGGAAAGCGGGCGCGTCGCAGCCGGGTGAGGCGCAAAGCCGGGGGCAACCGGGCGGGCAAAGCGGGCAGCAAGGTGGCCAGCAGGGTCAGCCGGGGGGTCAGCAAGGGCAGCCAGGCGATGGGCAGCCGGGCGGTCAACCGGGCGGGAACGGGCAAGCGGGCAAGGGTGCGGAGAACAGGACGGGCGACGGACAGCAATCGACGCAGGGAAGCGGCGCCGGCGGTGGTCAATCGCAGGAGAAGCAGGCTGGTGGGCAGCCGGGGGCGGCCGGAGGCGGTCAAGATCAGGCGGCGCAGGGGGTGCCGGCCGAGGCGCAGGTCAGCCAAGGGGATGGCAAAGGCGCGCCCTCGGGTGAGCCGGACCCGGTGACGGAGACGATCCAACTGCCGCCGAGCAGTGGCGGCGGGGGTGTCCAAACGTCGAATGATGGGGGTGGCTCCCGCCAGGGGACGGGGTCGGGGATGACGGCGGGCTCGGGGGCGGCGGTCCAGGGCGAGGTCGGCAAGGCGGGACCGGACAGCAACCGGGTGCCGCCGGCGTACCGATCGGTGGTCGAGCGGTACTTCTCCGACCAACCGGAAGGCGGGGAGTGATGGAGCGCGGGGGGCCAGGCATAGCGTCGCCGCGGGGCTGGCGGCGGGTCGCCGCGGGTGGCGCGGTGGGCGGCGCGTTGTGGCGGCGTCCAGGTGTGGGCTTCTTGGCGACGTTCGCGATGGACGATCGGATAAAGGTGGCGATCCCGGCCGGTGCCGGCCGACGGCGTGGGGCTGGGCAGCCTGAACCCCTGATGGGCCGTACGAAGGTGGGTCGCTGATGCGCCTCTCTTCCTTCCTCCCCTCTTCCGGGCCGCGCTGGCCTTTTGGCCAGCCACGGGCGGGAAGCGCGACGCCAACCCAGCCGGGGAGGGTGGGGCGGGAGGAGCCGCTGTTCGACGAGGAGCTGCTCGAACGGTTGCGGCGCCTGGTGCTGCTCTCGGGGCGGGCGCGAGCGGAGGGGATCGCCGGGGAGCATCGCTCGCGACGGCGGGGAGCGTCACCGGAGTTCGCGGACTTCAAGAGCTACACCCAGGGCGACGATTACCGGCGGATCGACTGGAACACCTACGCCCGGCTCAACGGGCTCTTTGTCCGCCTGAGTGAGGTGACGACTGAGTTGAGCGTGCACGTCCTGCTCGATGTCAGCCGCTCGATGGACTGGCGCGGGGGGCCGGAGAGCCCGACGAAGCTGACGTACGCGCGACGCGTTGCCGGTGCTCTAGGTTATGTCGCGCTGTGGCACTTCGATCGCGTCTCAGTCGTGCCGTTCGGGGAGACGGTGGGGACGGCGTTCGGACCGGTGCAGGGGCGAGCCAACGTCGTGCCGCTGCTGCGTTTCCTGGAACGGCTGGAGCCCGCCGGGCGGACGGCGCTGACGGCGACGATCGATCGGTACGCGCGCGCGCGACGGCGCCCTGGCTTCTTGATTCTCGTCTCCGACCTCCTCTCGGGCGACCCGGCGGAGTTGCGGGAGACGCTGCGCGGGCTGAGAGCGCGTGGGTGGCAGGCGGTCGTGGTCCAGATCCTAGATGAGGCGGAGGTGGCGCCAGCCTTGGCGATGCGGTATCTGGCGGGGGACCACGCCGGCGCCGTCCGGCCACCGGCCGAGCTGCTGGAGGTCGAAACCGGGGAACGGCTGCGACTGACCCCGAGCGACGCGGTGCTGGCGCGCTACGCGAGTGCGATCGGGGGGTGGCTGGCGGAGGTTGAGACCACCTGCCACGACGAGCGCGCGGTCTACGTGCGGTTGCTGACAGGGTGGGACTTCGAGGAGGTGGTGTTGGGCCTGCTGCACCGGCATGGGGTGGTGGCGTGAACCTGCTGGCGCCGTTGGGGCTCCTCGGGTTGATCGCGCTGCCGATCGTCGTCCTGTGCCACATGCGCCACACGACGCCGCTCGTGCGGCCGGTACCGACGCTCCGCTTCTGGCTGGCAGCGGACCCGGAGCGGACGGAGCAGACCCAGTTCCGGCGACCGCCGCTCAGTCTCCTGTTGCTCCTTCACTTGGCGATCGCGGCGCTGCTGGCGGCGGCGTTGGCCCGGCCGGTAACGACCCATGCTTGGGACGCCTTGGGACTTGACCTACGGACGGAGCCGCGCCACGTGATTTTGCTGCTCGATGGCTCGACGAGTATGACGGCGACCGACACGCTATCCGGAAAGACGAGGTTCGAGGAGGCGCGGGGGCAGGCACTGCAGCGGCTGGCGGGATTGCGCGAAGGGGACGTGGCGACCGTCCTGGTTTTGGGGACGCGAACCTCCACCCTGGCGGCGACCGATGCCGGCTCGTTCCGGGCGCTCCGCGAGCGGGTGGCGGCGTTGACCCCTCCTGGTGGCAGGGTTGACCTGAATCAGGCGCTCTCCTTGACCAAGGATCTCCTGCTGCCGAACCTTCAGGATCAGGTGGTGGTGCTGACCGATGGTGACCTGGCGGCCGATCCGGGGACGCTCGCCGATCTCGGGGCGCCGGTCGAGCTGGCACTGGTCGGCGGCGCCGCGCGGGGGCAAGGGACGGACAACGTGGCGGTCGTCGATCTGGCGGCCCGCGCCAATCCGAGCACGCCGAATCTGATCCAGCTCTACGCGCGGGTGATGAACTTTTCGGCGGCGGCGGTCGAGGCGCCAGTCGTCTTGATCGGTGATGGGATTGAGATCGGCCGGCAGACGGCGACGGTGCCGGCGAACGGGGGGAGTGTCCAACTCAACTGGTCGCTGCCACCGGGCGTGGCCGAGACGACGGTCCGGATCGAGACCCGCGACGCGATGGCGGCCGACAACGACGCCTCGCTGGTGGTGCGGCGGGGAGCGGAGGCGGGGCTGGGCTTGAAGATTCTGCTCGTCTCGGACGCACCGTCCGAACTGCAACGGGCGTTAGGGGCGCTGGACGGGGCGGAGGTGACGACCGAGCCAAGCACGAACAGCGGGGCGGCGACGGGCGGGGCGACCTACGACCTGATCGTGTTCGAGAAATCGGCGCCGCCGGCTGAGGCGCTGGCGAAGCTGGCGGCGCCACTGCTCTTCGTCGATCCGCCGGCGAGCGGACCGTTCAAGACGGCGGGGGTAATGACCCAGCCTTCGGTCAGCAACATCCGGACGCAGGACCCACTGCTGGCCGGGGTCGATCTGGCCGGGGTCACGTTCGGTGAGACGCCAGTCTATGCGCTCGATGGCACCCAGACCGAGGTGGTGGGGGCGGCGGACGGTCCGCTCGTGTTTCGCGGCGAGGTCGGGCAGCAGCAGGCGATCGTGCTGGGGTTCGATCTGGCGGCGTCGAACTTGCCGCGGCGGGTGGCCTTCCCGATCTTGATCGCCAATGCGGTGAAGGAGTTGGCACCCGATCCCCTCCCAGCGTCGGTGCCACTCGGTGATCCCCTCCTCTACCGGCCGCGGGTCGACGCGGCGTCGGTGCGGGTGGCGCCGCCGGGTGGAGAACCGGTTGATCTGCCACTGGCGGTGGCAGCAGGAGCAGAGGCGGCGGACCGCCAAGGCGGCGCGGTGGCGACCCGGGACGCAACGGATTCGGCGGTGGCAGCGGGTCGGTTGCGAGAGGTCGCGTTCGCCGACACGGGTCGGCCGGGGGTCTACGCGGTGAGCGAGCTCGACGCGGCGGGCAAGGCTCTCGGCGGGGGACGCTTCGTAGTCAACGCCGGGCACCCACGGGAATCCGATCTGCGACCGAATGCTGACCTGGCGGGCGTGCTGGCGACGGCGCGTCGCGCCCCAGACGGTGGCGTCGACCGATCGAGCCTGATCGATTTCTGGCCACTGCTGATCCTTCTCGGTCTCGCGTTGCTTGGACTGGAGTGGCTGGTGGCGTTGATGCCACGACGGGGAACGATCGGCTCCCGAGCGTCGGCGACGCGTGGTCTCGTCGCGGCGGGTGGCCAACGGATCACTGGGACGGGCCGGCGGTGAGCCGGAACGCTGGAGGGACCCTGGGTATGCGACGCTCTCCCCTGACGCTGGCGCCCGGCTCCGGGCTGAACGCCGCAGGTCATTAGCGGGCGGCCGCGATGAGTATCACCTTTGCCCGGCCGGAGGCGCTCTGGCTGCTCGCCACCCTCCCGCTGTTTGGATTGAGCGGGCTGTGGTTTGGCGTCCGCCGCCACCGGCTGCCACGGAGGGCGCTCGGGCTGCGGTTGGCGACCGTGGGGTTGCTGGCGCTCGGGTTGGCCACGCCACTGCTGACGACCGGGGCGGACGCTGCGAGCACCGTGTTTGTGGTCGATCGCTCCCGCAGCTTGACCGACGATACGTCATCGGCCGCGAGCTCCTGGGTCACGGACGCCCTGGCCTCGGCGGGCGCGACTGACCGGGCGGCGGTGGTGACCTTCGGCTCGTCGCCAACCCTGGCGGCGCCGGCCGAGCCGGCGCGTGACCTCAAAGACGCCTGGGCGAACCCTGGCACGGCGGACGCGACGAACCGGGAGTACACGAATGTCGAGTCGGCGCTGGCGCTGGCGCGGTCGCTGCCATTGGGAGGCCAGCGCCGGGTCGTGTTGCTCTCCGACGGGGCGGAGAACGTTGGCGCGGCGCTGAACGAGGCCGCCCAGGCGGCGACGGACGGGACGCCGATCGACGTCGTGCCGTTGGATGGGGTCAGCGAGCGCGATCTGCGGGTCGAGGGCGCGACGGCGCCATCGTCGACCTGGCTGGGAGAGCCTCTAACGGTGCTGGCCAGCGTCAGCTCGGGGGTCGCCGGACCGGGGCGGGTCGAGCTGTGGGTGGACGGTGCGTTGCAGGCCGGTCAGGAGCAGACGCTGCCGGCCGGGTTGAGCTCCCACGCCTTCGCGCTGACCGATCTCGCGGCGGGGTTTCACGCGCTGGAGGTCAGAGTCAGCGGCGTTCCCGATGGCGACCGCTATCCGCAAAACAACGCGATGCCATTGTCGTTGGTGGTGCGGGACAAGCCGAAGCTGATGTTGGTGGTCCCGGCCGACGCCGATCCAGGCAAACTCGACGGGGCGTTGACGCGGGGTGGGGCCGAGGTCCAGGTGGTGGCGCCGCCGGACGTGCCGTCGCGGCTCTCCGCGCTGAACGCCTACGATGCCTTCGTCCTCGACAACGTGCCGGCGGCGGCCCTCTCGCTCGACCAACTGGCGGGTTTGAAGGAAGCGGCTCGCGTCTATGGGCGGGGGTTGGTCGTGGTGGGTGGCACCGCCAGTTATGGTCCCGGCGGCTACGCGGGCACGCAACTCGAAGAGGCGCTTCCTGTCACCGTCAAGATCACGGATGGCCGCCAGCGACAACGGGTGGCGCTCCTGCTGATCGTCGATAAATCGGGCTCGATGAGCTACGACCCGCTGGGCGGGGCGAGCAAGATCGACATGGCGAAGGAGGCGGTCCGCTTGGCGGCGGACGCGCTGGCCGATGGCGATCAGATCGGGGTTCTCGTTTTCAGCGATAAGCAGGAATGGGCGGTGCCGTTGACGACGATCGGAGGCGACGACGATCGGAAACGGATCGACGGCCAGATCGCGGCGATCTCCGCCGACGGCGGCACCGAGATCCTGCCGGCGCTCTCGGTCGGACTCGATGCGATTCGCAACGTCGACGCCGACGCGCGCCACATCGTGCTCCTCTCTGACGGGAAGGCCCGAACCGGCACCCGCGAGAGCTACCAGAAGCTGCTGGACGACGCGATGACCGACAGGACGACGCTGTCGACCATCGCGATCGGGCAGGATGCGGACACGGACCTGCTGAACTTCTTGGCGGATCAGGGCAACGGTAACTACCACTTCACGCAACGAGCGGACGAGATTCCGCGGATCACGTTGCAGGAGGCGGAGAGCGCGGGGAGTCAGGCGGTCGTGCGAGGGACGTTCCGGCCGATTCAAAGCCAGGCGAGCCCGATCCTGGCGGCCTTCAAGCCGGATGAATTGCCTGCCCTCGACGGCTACGACTTCGCTGAAGCGAAACCCGACGCGCAGGTCATCCTGACGAGCGATCGTGACGACCCGGTGCTCGCGAAGTGGCAATACGGACTGGGCCGGGTGATCGCTTGGACGGCGGACAACGGCACGGACTTCGCGGCGGCATGGCCCATCTGGCAACATTATGACGAGTTCTGGGCGGCGATGGTCCGCTGGACCCTCCCCGATCCGGAGAACCGACCGATTCAGGTCGGGGTCACGCGGGACGGGCCGGAGGCGGTGGTGACGGTCGACGCGGCCGGTGAGGCGGGCGATTTCGTCGATCTCGGCAAGACGACAGCGACGATCACGTCGCCATCGGGCGGGGTGGCGGCCGACCGCCGGCTGGCGCAGACCGGTCCGGGCGAGTATCAACTGCGGATCGCGGCACCGGAGGCGGGCGCCTACAAGGTGGAGCTGAGCCAGGCGGGGGGGACCGGGACGGTGGCGGAGGTGGCCGGGTTTGCCGTGCCCCCCTCCCCCGAGCTGCAACCGGCTCCCGCGGCGCCGGCGCTGCTGCGGGCGTTGGCGGGCCGGACGGGAGGGCGCGTGTTGTCGCTCGATGACCCAAGCCAGGCGTTCGCCAGGAGTGGTCTGCGGGGTACCCCGCTCCAGAACTATCGACCCCTCTGGTACCTGCCGGTCGCGCTCTCGCTCCTGTTCCTCCTGGCCGAGATTGGGATCCGGCTGGGTGCGTTCCGCCTGTTCAGCGGCTGGAGAGCGGCGCGCGCAGGCAGATAGCGTGGTGGGGCATGGGCGGGGCTCCCCCGCTCTCCTCTAGTCTATGCGGTATCCTCCCGCGATGGACGCGTTCGTCGCGAAGATGAAGCGGAGCCCCCAGAATATCCGCTTCGCTGAGCTTGACCGATTTCTGACGAAGCGAGGATTCTCCTCGCGCCAGCGGGGAGGTTCCCATGTCGTGTACTCACACCCCAGAGGATTGCGGCTGACGGTTGTGAGACCCCACGTTGCAACAACACAGTGAACCGCGCCGCGATCGCGGACGTGCTCGCTTTGCTGTCTGGAAGCGAGGAGGACGATCATGATGAAGACACTTGAGGAGTACCTAGCCCTACCATATACCGTGGAGGTCACGAAAAACGAAGATGGATTCTTTGCTCGAGTCGAGGAACTGCCGGGTTGCATGACCTGGAGTGCCCGCATCGACGACGTTTGGCCGATGGTTGAAGACGCGATGCGGGCATGGATCGACGATGCGCTGGAGGCTGGAGATGCGGTCCCCGAGCCTCAAGCGACTGGAGAGGCGTCCCGCGGGACGCCTCTCCGGCTTCCGACCGGGTTGCAGCGCAAACTCCTGCGTCGCGCAAGCCAAGAAGGGATGTCCGCCGACCCGTTTGTGACGACCACGCTGGCGAACGCGGTCGGCGAATGATGGCGCCGCGACATGGAAAACAGCGGCCGTGGGGTACGGCGACTTCTCCCCTCTTCTGCTGGGCGACATGGGAGTGAAGGCGATGGTTGAGAGGCGATGATCAAGGTAAACGTCCACTCCGGTGCCAAGGGACTCAAGGACGATGTTCCACTGGACGGGATCAGCGATGTCCTAGCGCGTGAGGACAGCTTGACGTGGGTGGATGTAATCGACCCGACGCCGGAAGACTTCCGCCTCGTCAGCCAGGAGTTCCGTTTCCATCCGCTCTCGCTGGAGGACGCCCTGCGCCGTCACCAGCGGCCCAAGCTCGATCACTACGACGGGTTCTTGTTCATGGTCTTCTACGGCATGGAGACGGAGAACGGTCGGCCGCTGATGCGGGAGATCAACCTCTTCGCTGGCAAGAACTATCTGGTCACGGTCCATGACGGGACGATTACGGCTATTCCGGAAACCGCCGGTCGCTGGGCTGAAAACGTCGAGCAGCTTGGTAACCGGGGGATTGGGCTGCTCGTCTATTCGCTACTGGACGCGCTGGTCGACGATTACTTTCCATGCATGGATGAGTTAGCGGACCGGATCGAGGAGTTGGAAGCGCTGATCTTTAGCCGGGTGCAGAAAAGCGAACAGGCCGAGATTTTCGCGCTGAAAAAGGATCTGCTGGCGTTGCGGCGGGTGCTTGGCCCGGAGCGCGACGTGATGAACATCCTGGTCCGGCGGGATGCGCCAGTCTTTGGCGACGAGGTGGTCATCTACTTTCAGGACGTCTACGACCATATCCTGCGAGTGACGGACAATATCGACAGCTACCGCGATTTGCTGTCGAGCGCTCTCGACGCGCACCTGTCGATGACGTCGTATCACTTGAACGAGGTCGTCAAGCGCCTGACCTCGTCGTCGATCATCCTAATGACGGTAACGTTGGTGGCCGGAATCTACGGGATGAACTTCAAGCACATGCCGGAGCTGGACTGGACGTACGGCTATCCCTTCGCGATCGGCCTGATGATCGCGATCTCCGTTGGTCTGGTGATTCTGTTCAAGCGTATTGAATGGCTCTGATCGCCATGCCCTACCCCGCCGACCCGGTTGCGTCCTTCACCAGTATTATGTCGTGTTGCGTTCCTCCCAGCGCGAGGCATGGCGCGCACCGCTTCAGGGTACCTTGCTCCCCTCGTCATGCCGCCGCAGGGGTGTCCCTCATCCTCCGTTCATCCACCAGTGCCTCGGCTCGGAAGCGTAAACGGCGTCGCGCCGTTTCGTGCGTCAGCTGGATTCCGCCTCAAATCTGGGACAGGACGAATCCGGCGATGGTGAGGTAGATGAGGAGTCCGGTAGCGTCGACGAGCGTCGTGATGAACGGCGCCGAGACGACGGCGGGATCGACGCGGAAACGCCGAAGCACGAGTGGCAAAATCGCGGCGACCGTCGCGGACCAGATGGTGACGCAGACGATCGTGCCGGCGACGACGAGCCCGACGGCGCGGCCCTCGGGAACGCCGACGCGGATGAAGCCGGCGAACGCCATGATAACCCCGACGATGAGCCCGACAGACATCTCCTTGACGAGGACCCAGCCGACGTCACGGAGCTCCACTTCGCCGACGGCGATGGCGCGAACGAGGGTCGTCACGGTTTGGCTGCCGACATTGCCACCGATGCCGATGATGAGGGGGATGAAGGCGATCAACGACGGCACGGTCTCAAGATCGCTGTGGTAGGACTTGAGCACCTGACTCGTCAGCAGGCCGGCGACAAAGAGGAATAACAGCCACCCGATCCGGCGGCGGACAAGGAGCGCGACGCTGGCCACCCGGTAAGGGGTTTCCAGCGGTTGCGAGCCACCGAGCCGCTCGATGTCCTCGGTCGCCTCTTCTTCGAGGATGTCGGCGATGTCGTCTTGGGTAATGATGCCGAGAAGGTGGTCCTCATCGTCGACGACGGGGACGGCGAGGAGATTGTGGTCGGTCAGGAGGTGGGCCGCGGTCTCCTGGTCGGCGTCAACGCGGACGCGGATGGCGTCGGGGATCATCAGGGAGCGGACGAGGGTGTCGGGGCGAGTCAGGACGAGGCTGTGGAGTGAGAGAACGCCGAGCAATCGCTGGTCTACGTCGATCACGTAAACGTAGTAGAGGGTTTCGGCCTCTTCCGCGACCCGACGCAGGGCGACGATGGCCTGATCGGCGCGGAGATCCGGAGAAACGGCGACAAAGGCGGGGGTCATGCGGCCGCCGGCGGTGTCGGCCGGATAGGCGAGCAACCCGCGAAGCTCGGCGGCGCCGGCGGGCTCCATCGCGATCAGAAGTTGCTCCGCCTCACTCGAGGGAAGCTCGTCGATGACGTCGGCGGCGTCATCGGGGTCCATCGCCTCCAGAAGATCGGCGGCCTCGTGTCGACTGAGAAGGCGAAGGAGGGAGGCGGCGACGGAGGGGTCGAGCTCCTCCAGGAGCTCGGCGAGCTCCGTTTCGGATAGCCACTGGAAGAGGACGGCGACCTCGGCGGTTTCGAGGCGAGGCACGAGGTCAGCCCACTCGGCGGGGCCAAGCCGACCGGCGAGACCATGGATGCCGCGTCGCTGACGGTGGGCGATCATTTCACGGACGTCAGCTAGCAGCTCTTCGCTCGCCATGGTGGCCTCCGGGGGAACCATCCTGGCCGCCCTTCCCGATCGATGCAACGCCGTCACGCACGGCCGGACGGGCGTTTGGGTGAGATGGCGAGCTGGCCGCCGACATGAAAAGGCCCCCGAAAAACCGGGGGCGTCGCGATCATCGGAAACGAGCTCCGCTGGTCCGAGTGTAGGCGGCGCCAGACGGAGCGTCAAGCGACGATGGACGTCGCGACGGGAGTTTGGAGATGCCCGCGCCGTGCACCTCGCTGCCGATGACATCGAGCTACGCAAAGGACTGATGAAAGCGACAATGGGAAATCGGGTGGTCGCCGGTCCAACTCCTCAGAGCCTTCGCGGCTTTCTTATGTCGAGTGTTAGTTACACCGGGAGTGATTCGTGGAGTGGCCGGGACTCGCGGCCAATTGCCGCCATTTCGACTGTCGTCCGCGCGGCCGCATCCCCGTCCACCCCGGTGGACGAGCGGCGGGCTGCCACGTTGAGGATGACGCCGAGCCAGGCAGCGACATCGACGGTCCAGTCCTCGACAGCGTTGTAGAGGCCGTGCGTGCCGTCGGCGAACCAGATCAGCGTGCCGAGTTCCCCCGCCTCGGAGCAGAGGCGTAACGACTCGGCGGGTGGCACGAGGAGGTCGCGGCCAGCGCCGAGGACGAGTGTCGGACAGCGCACCCGCGAGACGACGGCGGGCAGAGCGAAGCCATGGACGAGCTCGGTGAGCGCCTCTGGTCCGTCGGCGGCGCCCGTCAGATGCTCAAGAAGCAGCGGGCTGGCGCGGTTGAGCCAGCGTTCGGCGTCATACGGCGGCGTGATCGCGATGGCCGCCGCGATCCGGCGATCGGAGGCGGCGGCGCGGATCGCTAGGGCGCCGCCGAGACCGATGCCGACAACAGCGACGTTGCTATCATCTAGTAAGGAATCTTGGCGGGCAAGGGCGAGCACGCCGTCCGTGAGGTCGTCACAGTCGGCGGTCAGCCGCGTGGACAATGCCGCTTCCCCCGTGCCCGGCCAGTCGAGCGCGAGAACGGCCAGCCCGCGCTGGAGAAAGGGTCCTGCCCAGAGGAGCGTTTCCTCCTTGGCGGTGTCGCTGCTGTTGAGAAGCACCACCAGGGGAGCCGGGAGACCGCCGCCGGGGCGAGCAAGGTACGCGGGAAGGGTCGTGGATCGCCACGCGGGCTCGACCCTGCTCACCATCGGCATGAGCGCCGGTACCGCTTGGGCGAAGATGGTGGTCGCTGACGACGTCAAGGCGCGTCGTTTCTTGTCGTCGTGGAACGCGAGAAACTTAGCGCTGTGGTAGCAAAGAGCAGCGCGCTGGCGAGCCAGTGCCGCGGCTGACTCGCGGCCCGCTCCCGACTCGCGGCGAGCTTCACCGAGAAAGCTCTGAGCGAGCCAAGTCCAGGCGGTATCCCAATCATTGATGGCCCGAATTTGACGGAAGACGGCGACGATCGACTCCTCCGGCAAATTCATTGCCCGGAACCGCCCCCGGTCGATCGGCAAACCCGCCGCTGAGCGGGCGCGGAGGAGGAGATCGATCCGGCGCCGCGTCAGGTGGCGTTGACCCCGCCAGGCCTGGTGCGCAAATCGCCAGGAGCGGACCGGTGGGGGCGGCGCATCGGTCATGGCACAGGAATCCAGGCATGGCGACGTGACGCCGCCACAACGCTGGCGATCATCTCGGCCTCATCGGCGGAACGGGCGAGGAGGATAATGTGATCGGGATGAAGGAGGCCGCGACGCAGGCAGCCGACAACTTCGTCGACGATCGTTGCCGTCACCTGATCGGGATCGAGTGACTCGGCGACACCGGTTTCAGCGCCAAGCAGTGGGAGGGCAAGCGACCGTACCTTGTGGGGACCAAGGGCGACGAACGACTCCGCGGTCGCGCGGCGGACGTCATCCAGCCGGGCCGCTTCGCCTAGCGCGGGATGGACGACCGCATGGACCACGACGCGAATGCCCAGGGTCTCCAGACCGATCGCGGGAGAGGCGATGGCGGTTCCAAGATCGAGGGGCGCGCGAGCCATGGCCTGACGCTCGAGGTCAGCAGCGCCAAGGGAGCGGAGGGCGGCAGAGGCCGCCGTGGCGATGCCGCCGCGACGATTTGCCGCCAAAATGACGGCCTCGACGGGCTGGTCAAGGAGGTTGCCGACGGTGGTGACGATTGTGGTCGGTCCGAAGCGGACCCCGTCTGGAGGAGCGATTGCGACCATAACTCAACCTCGATGATGCCGGACAATCGAAGCTGACGACTCAGTCTAGCACCCATGCGGTCACCGCTGTCCACCTGGGTGGAGTTTCGTATATTGACATAACGTGAATGACCAAGTAGAGCGGCGATAGTGCACATCCCGTCCAGAGCATAGACGGGACGGATAGGGGTGGAATGACCAGTCGTCTTAGGCGTCTGCTCAATCACCCAGCCTGGACGTCGTCTGGCGATAGGAGGAGAACGGTACCCGAGCCATCCTGGAGTGGCAGATAGACTCCTTCGTCCTGCCATAGGGGAGGACCGATGGAGTCTGAACTGGGGGCCGAGCCCTGAGGAGCACCGCCAGCGTCGTAGATCGTCAGCGTCGACCCGTCGCTGACGGCGAGCCGCGAGCTATCTGGCGCCCAGTCGAAGCCGACGCCACTCGGTCCAACGGCGATCGCGCTCCCGCCCGGATCTGTGATTGGAGCGACGTACAACACCCCGTTGACGGCGTAGGCGATATGGCTGGCATCGGGGCTGACGCGAGCCTGCGTGACATCCTCCGCGAACCGGCCAACGGTGTCGCCATTGCCACTCCAGGTGACGTCTCGGACCGCACCTTCGTGAACATTGTAAGAGCGCAGCTCAGCTCCACCCGAGGCATCCAGATAGACATGCTGGTAGTAGGCAATATCGCCGACCCAGCCAGCAGGAAGGTCTCGATACGGGCGCGCATCCGCACGGGACTCAGCAAAAGCAATGAGCTGTGCATTCTGGATATCCCAGACTGCAATCGACGGCGAGGTGCTGCCCTCGAAGGCAGCCGATACGAGCACCAGACCACCGAGGGGAGACCAGATAGGCGATGATGCACCAGGAACGGTCGTGACGGCCCCACTCGCATCGTCGACTGTCACCGCGTCACCCGTCTCGTAGGCAGCCGTACCACTCTCGGTGAACGCTAGATTCGCCCCCGTCGCCGCTTCGGCCGGGATCGTCACTGTCGATACGGGCAGCACACCATCGGTGTTCTGGCCGCTAGTCTCAACCGTCGCGGGAGCAGCGGCCGTCGTGTCCGTGACGCTCTGCAGGCCGCCGGCATCCGGCGATGGCGTGTCCACGACAACCTCGGCGATGGCGGTTCCGTCGTCAACGGAGGAGGGCGCGGCACTCCTTGCCGCGGCAGGCCCTTCATCGCTCATCCCCACGATGGAGGGACTGGTCGGCGCCTCGGTCGTCACCTCGGTCGCCACCGGCGCGCCACCGTCCCCAGCGGTTTCGTCGATGACGACAGCTTCCGGCGTCGGGTTCTCGGCCGCTGGGCCGCTCGCGGCATTTTGGACGTCGCCAGTGACGGCTGTCTCTATCGTCGGTGGAATCTCCGGCGTTACCTCGATGGCGGTCGGCGGTGCGACGGGCGGCTGCTCGGTCGCGGGGGGCGCCGCTTCAATTCTGACGGAGTCGGCCGGTGTCGCCTGGAGGTCGGAGAGGGTGATCGTCGCTGCCGGCTCCTGGGTGGGTTCAGGCGCGGCGGTCTCGTCGCGGGTGACGACCGTGGGGGGAGGGCCAGGCGCAACCGTGACGATGGTTTCATCACCGGCTGGCTGAGCGAGCTCAGCCGGCTGCGTCGTCACTGGTCCTGCGATTGGCGCCGACCCGTCGGCGATCGGCGTCGTCCCTTCCACCGGCGCGATCGCAGGCGAGGTGTCGGCCGGGATCTCGGTCGTCACCGGCACCGCGGTGCTTGTTGGCAGGGCCGTCGCCGTTGCCGTCGGGACGGCCGTCGCGGTCGGCACGGGCAGCGGAGTCGGCGTGGGCAGCGCGGTTGGCGCGGGCAGCGGCGTCGCCGTCGGGGTGACCGGTGGAGTAGGGGAGGGGGATGGCGTCGCGGTCGGTGCGGCTGTCGCTGTCGGCGATGGCGTCGCCGTGGCAACGGGTTTGAGGGTCACAATTGCTCGCGGCGGCAACGCCGTCGGCTCTTGGGTCGGTATCGCCGTCGGCTCCTGCGTTGGGGTCGCTGTTGGTTCGGGGGTCGCTGTTGGTTCGGGGGTCGCTGTTGGCTCCGGTATTGGTGTTGCCGTTGGCTCCGGTGTCGCCGTTGGCTCGGGTGTTGCCGTGGCCACCGCGGTCGGCGGAACGGCAGTTGCCGTCGGCACCGGTGTCACTGTTGGCGCTGGGGTCGGCGTTGCGGTTGGGAGCGGCGTCGCCGTAGGCGTTGGAGTGGACGTGGCCGTCGCGGTGGGGAGGGCGGTTGCCGTCGCCGGGATGGGGGTAGGTTCGACGGTGGCGGTGGGACGCGGGGTAACGGTCGGTGGGACCGGCGTTGGGCTCGGCATCACCGTCGCGGTCGGCACGGCGGTTGACGTTGGCAGCGGCGTCGCCGTCGGGGGCGGCAGCGGCGCCTCGGTGGGCTGAGTGACGCCGGCCGCGGCGACGATGGGGGGTGAGGTCGCCGTCGCGGTCGCCTTTGGCGCGAGGGTCGGAGCCAGCGACGCGGTCTCGGTTGGCGGCGCGGCGACCGTTGGCAGGGAGGCGACGGCCGCGGGCGCCGGCGTCACCGTGACGGTGACGTTGACGCGTGTGGGCGTTGGTGGTTCCGGGGTTGGGTAGCGTGTCCGGGTGGCGGTCGGAGCGGGGGACGGGGTGTCGGTGGGCGCCGATACGGCGGTCGCCGTTGGCGCCTCGGTGGGGGAGGGCGTCGGCGTTTCGGTGGCGCGGGGGAGACTGGCGATCGACTGGAGGGTGGCCTCCGGCCGCTGCCCGCCGCCCCCCGGTGGGTTGAGCGCCAGGACGATCGTGAAGGCGAGCGCGGCAATCAGGACGAGGCTGCCGGCAACGGCGACCATCGGCGTGGAGGCGATGCGGAGACCGTTCGTCAGGCGCAACCAGGGGGAGCGCCCAGCGGCGACCGTCTCAAGCACTTGGCGGCTGACGTTGGGGCTCGGTGGGAGGTAGGGCAAGGCGCGGAGACCGCGGGCGAGGGTATCCGCCTGGTCGGCGAAGCGACGGCAGTTGGCGCAGGAGAGGAGGTGAAGCTGCAACTCACCGGCGTCGGCCGGCGACAGCGGCCCGTCCAGGCGAGCGGAGATCAGGGCTTGGGTCCGCGAGTGGGTGATCATTGTCGCCCTCCTCGCGGAGTGTCGCCGGAGCCGGGGGCGTCCATGGTCGGTGCATCGGCCGTCTGATAAATCGCGGCGAACGCTTTGCGGGCGCGAAAGAGGCGGAGCTTGGCGGCGTTCTCGGTGATGCCGAGGGCATCGGCCGTTTCGGCGAGGGAGAGCCCCTGGTAATGACGGAGGAGGAGGACCGCCGCGTAGTGTCGCGGCAGCTTGGCGAGCACCTGCTGGATGTCGTGGCGGCGACTGACGGTGCGCTCGATCGAGTCATCGCTGGCGTGATCGTGACCGGCGAGAAAGGGAATCCATTGGACGATCTTGCGCCGCCGGAGCTGGCTGATCGCGGTGTTGGTGGCGATGCGATAGAGCCAGGGTTTGAAGGCCAGGTCAGGCCGGGTGGTGGCGAGGGCATTCCAGGCTTTGACGAAGGTGTCCTGGGTCAAGTCCTCGGCGAGGGCGCGGTCTCCGACCATGCGGTGCAGGTAGTTGAGGATCGGCGCATGATAGTGCTCGAAAAGGCGAGCGAAGGCAACCTGATCGCCCGCGCGGGCACGCCCGACGAGGTCCGCGTCGTCCGCCGTCAAGATCCCACTCCCGCGGAACGGGGCCGGGGTGGCTCCCATCCTCGCTGTGGCCCAAGGTATCGTCAGATCCATCCCGGCGGTATTGCGCTCCTTTCCGACCCTCTAACGCGCCGCCCGCGGGGACCGTTTCGCCCAACGTGCGCGCCAGGGGTGGAGAAAGGCGGCCGGGACCGGCGGCCAGGATAGCAGATAGGCCGCCCGACGACGGCGTGGGGGCTCGTGCCGCCCCCCGATGGGAAGCTCCGGCGCGCGCCCAGACGTGGACCATTCTTCAAGCATGGGCACCGCTGTGACGCTGGGGTGACGTGCTTTGTACCGCCGGTTCGGGCGGCAGCACGGAGGTCTTGGCAGTTGGCTCCCGTGTTAGCGCTTGGCGGCGGCGGCTTCCTCGGTGGCGAGACGGGTGCGAAGGAAGGCGAGCACCGCGGCCTCCTCCGGTTCGAGGTCCGCCAGCGCGTCTGCCAGGACCGCATCCGCTCGCTGGCGCAAGGTGTGGACGAGCGACCCATCGAGATACGCATCGATCACGGCGGGGTGAACGTAGCACTTGCGGCAGACGTCCCGGGTGTTGCCCAGGCGCTCCGCCACCCGCTCGATGGCCTGGACGATGTTGGTTTTGGCCCTCGCCTCGGAATCGACCTCCTCAAACTCCTGAAGAGCCTGGGCGGCAAGGACGGTGCCGGCCCAGGTGCGAAAGTCCTTGGCCGTGAACTCCTGACCGGTGATCTCCCGTAGGTAGTCGTTGACGTCGCCGGAATCGAGCGTTTGCTGCTGACCATCCTCGTCGATGTACTGGAATAGCTCCTCGCCGGGCAGATCCTGGCTCCGTTTGACGATCTTGGCAAGACGCCGGTCGCGGATGTCGATGGTGTGCTCTATGCCGCTCTTACCGCGGAAGCTGAAATGGACGGTGTCGCGCTCGACGTCGACGTGTTCGTCGCGCATCGTCGTGAGCCCAAACGACTGGTTGGTGCGGGCGTACTCCTCGTTTCCGACCCGGATCAGCGTAGTCTCCAGGAGCCGAACGATGGTCGCCAGGACCTTTTCCCGCGGCATCCCCCGGCGGGCGAGATCCTGGGCGACGTGAGCGCGAATGGCGGGGAGGGCCTGGCCGAAGGCGATCATTCGTCCGTACTTGGTCTCGTCGCGAACCTCTCGCCAGCGATCGTGGTAGCGGTACTGTTTGCGGCCCTTGGCGTCCCGCCCGGTGGCCTGGATATGGCCCCGTGGGTTGGGACTGATCCAGACGTCGGTGTAAGCGGGCGGGATGCCGAGGGACTTGATCCGCTTCAGCTCCGCCGGGTCTTTGATCGGCGCGCCGTCGAGGCCGACGTAGCTCCAGTGACGTCCGGCGCGTTTCCGCCGCAGGCCGGGGCCGGTGTCGGTGACGTAGCGGAGGCCGGCGGCCTTGGCGGCCGCGACGGGATCGGTGACCACCACGGGCTCCGGCACGGCCGGCACCACGCCATCGGGGATGCCATGTCCGTCTCGCTCGGACAGACGCGCGTTCGTGGTCTCCACCACGGCCATGTCGATGACCCTCCGCACGGTAAGCAGCCGGCCGCGGCCGGGTTTTTGCATCAAGACGAGGGACGATCCAGCCTCCCGTCCCGGAATCCGGACGAGGGCAAGATTGGGGCCGCAACCGCCTTGCGGCGATCCGCTCTGAGGGCGGCGACGATGCGGCGGCTACCGTCACCGATACGGGTGCGGCGACGCGGGAACCCGGCGCGGATCGGCGCGAGGGACGGGATCGACCGAGTCCGCGGAACGATGGTTCGACGCTGTCCCGGTTCGCCGGCCAAGATGCGAGAATATGTGAGGTCTTGAGCCTCATGATAGGTGGGCGCGATGCCCACTGGAGCGTGCTCAGAGGCGCGTGAGAGGGGTCGCGGCCCGGGAGGGGAGAGGGGAGTGCGGAGGCATCGGGCGGCCTGGTGCGGGGCGCTGCTGCTACTGCTGGCGGCGACCGGGTGCACGGCGACCATGTCGCCGTTTGGGCGCGAGGCCGGGAAGGCGGGCTCGGGCTTCGCGGCGGCGATGACGACGCTGACCTACGCGCATCAGGGGAAGCTGCCGGTGACGTACGCGCGGGGCAGCTTCGCCGGCTTCGACAGCGAGCTCGCCGGGATCGACCAGCGGTTGCCGGCGCTCGACGGCGCGCCTGACAGCCGCGTCGTGCGGCAATTGGTGGCCGTCGCGGGGCCGGCACTGCGGGCCGTGCGGCAGCCGTGTCTGGACGAGGGTTGCGACTGGCGCGGGCAGGTGGCGGCGCTCCAGCGCGCGAGCGCGGCATTCCTCGCCGCGAGCGGCGGCTGAGCGGCGGAGCAGCGGAGCGAGTGATGGCGTGAACAAGCAGTGGCTCCAGATCGCGCTCGGGATCGTGACCGCGACGGGCGGCTTCGTCGACGTCGGGGCGGTGGCGACGGCTGGGGAGGCTGGCGCCACGTTCGGTCTCGGCTTGATCTGGGCGCTGCTGGTAGCGACGCTGGCGATCATGTTGCTAGTGGAGATGAGCGGCCGGCTGACGGCGGTCTCGCAGAAAACCTACGCGGACGCGATCCGGGAGCGGTTCGGCTTCAAGTTCTACCTGTTGCCACTGACCTCCGAGTTGCTGGCGAACAGCCTGATGCTGGCGGCCGAGATCGGCGGAGTGGCGATCGCGCTGTCGCTCTTCACCGGGATCAACTGGCACCTCCTCTTTCCGGTGGCGGCGCTCCTGGTGTGGGTGATGGTCTGGCGGGCGCCGTTCGGCTTGATCGAGAACGGGCCGGCGCTGCTGGGGTTGGTGACCCTCTCGTTTTGGGTCGGGATCGTCGCCTTGGGAGGACCGCCGCGATCGCTTCTCCCAAGTTTGTGGCGACCCGAGGTGAAGCAGGGCGAGCTGGCCGATTATCTCTTCCTGGTGGCGGCGATCCTGGGGGCGATTATCAGCCCGTACCTGATCTTCTTCTACTCGTCGGGGGCGCACGAGGAGAAGTGGTCGCGCCGCTCGCTGACGATTAACCGGATCACGGCGGTGGTGGGGATGGGGTTCGGCAGCCTGACGGCGATCGCCCTGGTCGTGCTCTCGGCGACGGTGCTGAAACCGTTTCACCTGAACGGGGGGACACTGGCCGAGGTGGGACTGGGGATGGCGAAGCCGCTCGGGCGGACGGGGGCGCTGCTCTTCGCGGGGGCGTTGCTCGTGACCTGCTTCGGGGCGGCGCTGGAGGTGTCCCTGTCAGTCGGCTACAACGTCGCCCAAGGGTTCGGCTGGGAGTGGGGGGAGGACAAGGCTCCGGTCGAGGCGCCGCGCTTCAATCTGGTGATAACGGGTTTTCTGGTGGTGGCAGTGGCGGTCGGGCTGCTCGGGATCGATCCGCTGCAACTGACGCTGTATGGCTCGGCGTTCACGGCGCTGGTGCTGCCGGTATCGCTCGTGCCATTCCTGGTGATCATGAACGACCCTGAGTACCTCGAAGACCGGACGAACGGGCGGCTGACCAACATCGCGACGATCGCGATCATCGCTATGGCGTGCGTCGTGGCGCTGGTCTCGATTCCGCTGCTGATCTTGAGCGGGGGAGGGTAGGGGATGCCGGAGGCGGGCGAACCGCTGCTCCTGATGCGGGACATCATGGATGGGCAACTGGAGACGCGAGACGGGCGGGAGATCGGCCGCGTCGACGACGTGGTCGCGACCTTCCGAAGCGATGGTTGCTTGGTTCTGACCGACCTGGTGACCGGTCCAGAGGCGCTGGCGTGCCGAGTCTCGTCGCGCTTGGCGCCGATCGTTCACGCGCTGCTGCGCGGTCGATTCGAGCACCGGATTCCGCTGGCGGAGGTGGAGGAGATCGGCCCGACCTTGAAGCTGCGTGGGTCGGAGTACGCGACGGGAACGGCGGAGCAGTGGCTGACCGACCATCTGCTTCGCTTCATTCCGGGGAGCGGCGCGGGGTCCGGCGGGAGAGGGTGATGGGGGGGACGCCAGCCGCGACTATCTCACTCGCGGATCTGATCGGGAGTCCGGTCGTGACGACCGCGGATCGGTGCGTCGGGCACGTGGTCGACGTCGAGTTGACGTCCGGACCGGAATATCGGGTGATCGGGCTCATCTGCGGCCGGGCCGGTTGGCTAAACCGCCTCGACGTCTCCCACTTTTTGGGCGAGGGCCGACGTCCGGTTTCGATCCCGTGGGACAGCGTCGAGCGGTTCGAGGACCTGACGGTGCGGCTGAAACCGGGAAGCCAGCCATTGACGAAGGAGGGTGGCGCCGGCCGCTAGCGGTCGCCGGCGGGAGGCGGGTTGCTAGACTGGGACGGACGGAGTACGGCTAGCAGCTATCAGACGCTTGGAGTCGATGATGACCGACGATCCGATCGTGTACCTGGCGACGGTGCCGAACGAGCCGCTGGCCCGGATGTGGGCTGACGTGCTGGCCGACGCCGGGATTCGGACACTGGTCAAGGGGGCGGGGCCAGGGGTGGGGGCCTGGGCCTCGGCGGCGGTCTTCGAGCACGAGCTGTACGTGTTGCGGTCGCGGCTGGCGGAGGCGACGGAGATTGTCGAAGGACTGAGGACTGAGGACTGAGAGTGGGTCGGAGGTCGGAGGTCGGAGGTCGGAGGAACGCGGCAGCGCGATCTGAACGACCGCCAACACGATTGCCAACCGTTTGGCTCGCGAGCGATGGCGCGCCGTGCGATGATCTCTCAGTCCTCAGTCCTCAGTCCTCAGTCCTCAGTCCTCAGTTTCCCGGCGGAGGGTGCAGCGGAGGGTGAGCCCGCCGGCGCTCTCGGTGAGCGTTGGATCACCGTCAAGCGTGAGGCCGATGGGCGGCGGATTGGAGGCGGGGAGACCGATGGCGTACCCCCAGGCGGTGTAGCCGCCGTCGTCGGTCGTCAGGACACCGTCGAGGCGAACGCGGTCGAGACCGGGACCGTTGGCATCAAGCTGGGCCAGGAGGTCGGCGGCGAGATCGCCGAAGACGGCGGCGAGATCGGCGCCCTGGCCGCGTAGCGGGGCGGCGACGCTAGCTTGGCTCTCGGAGATGGCCGCCGGGGGGAGATCGCGACGGGCGGCTGCGAGGACGCCATGGAGACCGGCGAGGAGAAGCGCCTCGGCATCGGCGCCGCTCGCGGTCAGCTCGGCCGCGCCGTCAGGGTTCCACGGACCGAGCTGGTATGCGTCGCCAGTCGTCGTCTCTCGCTCCGTCGCGTCGTCCGTCCTCGCCATGGTCTCACCCTCCGCTGCCTATTGCCAGCGCGCCCGTGCGGCGTCCGCGGGGAACGATAGCACCGGGAACGGGCGGCGGAGTGGGGTGGAGCACGTGAACCGGGCGGTGAGACGCCTGGTATGGGGCTTGCACTACCTCACCCCGCGAGTCTCCAGCGCGAATCCGAGGCCGGGCGCGGCGGCGCCGAGGAAGGTGCATGGTGAAGATCGGTGAAGTCGACGTCGGCGCGACGGCGAAGGCGACATTCAAGGATTTCCGTGAGGATGACCTTCAGGGATTGGCGGCGGAGGTTGCCTACAACCTGCTCTTCTCGATCGTGCCGCTGCTCATCTTTCTGGCGGGGTTGACCGGTTTCATCGGGCAATGGGTGGGCGAGGGGAAGGCGATTTCAAACGTGGTCGACTGGCTGCGCCGGGACAGCAACCTGCCGCCAGCGACTGTCGACGCGGTGATCAAGCCGATCACCGATCTGCTGACGACCCAGACTGGTGGATTTCTCTCGTTCGGCGCCTTGCTCGCCTTGTGGAGCGGGAAGAACGCGATCGCGTCGCTGATGAAGGCGCTCAACGTCGCGTTCGACGTCAAGGAGACCCGACCCTGGTGGAAGAAGACTGCCATCGCGATGGGGCTGACGATCGCGCTCGGGTTCGCGATTATCGCCGCATCGCTCTTCTTCGTCGTTGGCTCGCGGGCCGGTGATACTGTCGCCGGTTGGATCGGGCTGGGATCGACTTGGACGACGGTCTGGAGTCTGTTGCGCTGGCCGTTGATCGTGATCTTGCTAACGGTGGCGCTGGCGTTCTTCTTCTGGGCGGGGCCGAACGTCGAGGCGCGGTTTGCCTGGTTGACGCCGGGGTCCGTGCTGTCGGTGGTTCTTTGGGCGGTAGCGACCCTCGGGTTAGGGTTGTACTTCCGCTATTTCGCCGGGTATCTGAAGACCTACGGCATCCTGGGGGGTCTGCTTGCCTTCGTCTTCTGGTTGTACGTGATGAGTCTGATCCTGCTCCTGGGCGGGGAGCTGAACTCCGTGCTGGCGCGGGAGCACGATCCACAGACGCAGGAACAGGTGACTGATCCCGAGAAGCGGACGAGCGGGGTGGGAGCGAAGCGGCGGGCGGCGAGCGGCCGCGCTGCGGCTGAACCAGCGAGCGACGAGACGGACCGCGACTTGCCCCCGCTGGCGCCGATGCCGGCTTTCCAGGCACTGGCGACGGCGCTGCCATCGGCGGAAGCGGAGGCGCGGCTGGCATTGACGGCGGAGGACAACGAGGACCGGGCGCGGCGGTTCAAGCGCGTGGTGGCGGCGCTCGGCGCGGCGGTCGCGGCGGCGATCTCGGGGGCGCTGGTCGGGTCGCACCGGCGGTAGGGGAGGGTTCCACGTGGAACGTGGGGGGCGGAGGGGGGAGAGTAGGACGAGGGGGGTCGCTGCGTTCCGGGGGGGGAGTAGGACGAGGGAGGACTCAGGACTCAGGACTCAGGACTCAGGACTCAGGACTCAGGACTCAGACGAGTGTACGGCACACGGTTTGGTGGGCGGGGCGCAGCTCTCATCTGTTGTCTCATGACGAGGAACGAACGGGGGAGACGCTACCCTCGCGGTCAGGCCGCCGGCACGGTACGGACGGCCCTGCGCGCTCAAACCTTAGTCCGCCGAACGCCCTCACCCCCAACCCCCTCTCTCCCGGACCGTTTGAGTTTTGTCCTGCCTTCACCGATTGTAGGCGAGCCGCCACCGAGGAGACGCGGCCCCAACCCGTCGCGCCGCGCCAGAATCGGCCGGTCGGACGCGGCTGGTGGGCGGTTAACGGGCTTCCAAAGCCGCCTGCAACGGCCCAAGATGAAACTGTCCGGGAGGGAGCCCCCAACCCCCCATCTCCCGGACAGTTTGAGTTTTCGCTCTTGGTCGCCGATTGCCGGCAAGGCGCCGGCGCCGCGACGTGGGTGACCGGCCGCTCGCACCGCCTCCCACGACCCCAACGGAACCGGTCCGGGAGAGCGAGCCCAGCCCCGGAGGGGCTTCGTGGGGTCAGCCCGGGGATCAATCCCCGGGCATGTGACCGCCGTGATCACGTACCCACCGCCACGGTCCATAACTGCCCGTGCGGTGTTGATGACGACGGATACGGAAGGCGGGGAGGACATGGCCCCGATCCCGCCAGCGGTGGTCTTTGCCCTCCGGCGCCGTCGAGCGGACAGCCGGATAGGGCGTGCTCGGTGAGTGCTCGTGGAGAGGAGTCGGGCACGCTCGCTCCGGACGCCGCGGCCGCGAGGTTAGTCTCCGAACTCCTCGAACGGGAAGCTGTCCGTTGGGACGACGGCGGTGTGGACAGTGTTAGAGAACGTCACTCGAGGGTCGACGGCGGGCGATGAACACGTATTCCCGGCTGTCGTCCGTAAATGGCTCGCGGTCAAAGCCGGCGTAGAGCGCATCCAGCTCGAGACCGGCGACGTCGAGGAGCCCGAGCCACTCGTTCTTCGTTGCCCACCAGAGGGAGCTCGTCGCGCCGTCGTCGCGGAGAATGTCGATCCGGTTGTCGCCCACGGAATACCGGATCGTGTGCGGTTCAGGCTCCTCCTGGTGCTTGCCGTCGAGGCGCGCGGCGAGATGGTGGTCGAAGGCAAAGGCGTTCCAGGCGAATCGCCCTTCCGGCCGGAGCGCGGCGGCGACGCGGTCGGCCCAGGTGGGCCGGTGCAAGAGCGCGCGGAACGGACAGTAGATCAGCGCCGCCGGCTCGTCGAGGGCGAGGTCGCGCATGTCGAGTTCCACGCCCGCCTTGGCCGCACGGGCACGGGCTTGCGCCAGCATCGCCGGCGAAGAGTCAATGCCGATCACTCGCTGGCCGGTCGCCCGCGCGACCGGGATCGCCACCCGCCCGTTCCCGATCGCGAGCTCGACCAGCGGCCCATCCGCCTGGCGGGCGAGCTCGGCGTAGAAGGCGACGTCGGCCATCATATGAGCCGACCATTCCTCGTAGCGGTTCGCGAACGCCTCATCCCAGCTCACCGGCCCATACTCCCATGCGAGAGCGTGTCTGGTACCACACCGCGTCCGCCAGTTCCCCACACCCGACCATTGCCGCCCCGCCCAGCCTCGGCCGAAACCGGGTCGGCTAGCAGTAGCACGGCCGATTCACCAGCCACACCCGCGTGCGCGGGCGTGGGGAGCCGGGCCACGCCGCGGCGTGGAGTCTCATCCGGCGACCGGGGTGGGTTATCGGCCTGATGGAAAAGCCGGGCTGGTGCCAGACCGGGGAGGAACGTGGCGGGCGGGTTCCTCGTGCGATCGCGCTCACCCGATGGCAGGTTGGTTAGGGTTGGGGCTCATCGGGGGCGAAGATGCGCCCGAGCACCGGGCTGACGAAGTCGCGCACCAGGCACTCCATATGTACCTCGTCCCAGCGCCGCCCGGCTAGCGCCCGGCTCTCGCGGCGACGGCCGAACTCCCGGAACCCGGCCTTGCGGTAGGCGCGGAGCCCGGCAAGGTTGTAGGCGTAGACGCGCAGCATGACGTTGTGAAGGCCGAGGGCGGTGAAGGCGTAGTCGAGGAGGAGGCGCGTGGCCTCGGTGCCGAACCCCTTGCCGCGCGCGTCCGCTTCGCCGATCACGAGGCCGAGCTCGGCGGTCCCATGGCGGAAATCGATCCCGTGCAGGTTGGCGATGCCGATCGGCCTCCAGGTCGCGCGCTCGTAGACGGTGAAGCGGACGACGTCATCATCGGTGCTGACCCGCGCGAACCAGGCTGCCTGCTCTTCGGCCGTCGCCGGCCCCGAATCGTAGTCCAAGGTGCGCGCCACCGCGAAGTCGTTGCGCCACCGCGTGTAGGCGGGGAGCAGGTCACGCCGCAGCGGGCCGAGGGCAACACGGCCGCCGACAATGTTGGCGATCGGCTGCTCCCGGGAACCGGCTTCGTCCACGTGCGCTCTCCCGAGGGTGGATTTGGTCGATGCTCCCGCGGTTGGCGAGCCCGCGGCGGCGACCGCTGACGCGTGGCACGCCCACGTCCCGTCGTTTGGACGACCGCGTGATTGTATCGGCGGCTCGCGCCGGAGATGCGGGACGCGGCTGGTGGCGGAACGGGCCGTTGGGGAGCATGGCCGATTGCCAGCCGTGGCACGAGCGGACGATGACCGCCATTCAGTCTCCCTGACGCTTCCCTATTCATCGACTCACGGTCTCCCCGGTCTCCCCGGTGAGCCTGGCTCCCGCGTGCGATGGATTTTTACCAAACCGGCCTGCCGCTGTTCGAGCTGGGCGCGCGCGCCTTGGACGGTCGCCACCCGCTGCCCGGCAATGGCACGGAAGGCGGCGACCAGAGCCGGCCACCCTTCAAAGGGCACGGCGCTCGGGGGGCGATTGAGAGAGACACCAGCCGCCCGCTCGATGTCGACGACGGTCCGCTTCGGAAGGATGAGGGCGAGGGCCTCACCGACCGTCGGTCGCCAGGCGGTGAACGCATAGGCCGCGAGGTCCCCGAAGAGCGCGGCGTCGGCTGCGGCAACGAGCGGCGCCTCCCGCCGGCGCAAGCGGAGGAGCACCACCTCAACCCCGGGTGCCGGGACGAAGTCGGTCGGTCGGAAGTGATGGACCACCGTCGGTTCGAACCATGGCTTCAGGAGAACGGCGACCAACGTCTCGCGTGGGGTGCCGAGGAACCGATGGGCAGCTTCGCGCTGGATGCCGAGGTAGGCGTCGATTGGTGGCGAGGTGCCGCTGGTGAGCTTGCCGACGATCGCGGAGGTGACGTTGAACGGGATGTTGGCGAAGACTTTGTACGTCGAGCGTGGGAGCGGGAAGCTCAAGAAGTCTGAGGCGAAGAGGACGACGTTGGGGGTGTGGGCGAAGCGGGCGCGGAGCTCATCCGCCAAGACCGGATCCTTTTCCACGGCCAGGACGTGGCGGCAGCGCGCGGCCAGGCAGGCGGTGATGGCGCCGCGGCGATGATCCAGAGAACAGGGATTGTACGAGTCGACAATATGGTCCCCTATCTCCGGACGAATCTGATTCTCCGGCGTCATCTCGATTGCCAGGACCATGCGGGAATCGTCATACCCCGGCTTGTGGCAGGCAAACGTGGTGGCGCCGGATGCGGCGAAAATCCAGGTCAGCACCTTGCCTCAATCTGGAGCAACGCCATTGGCTCCTGCCGCGACATCCGCACGATCGAGGGGCGGAGGGGATCACGCCCACCAGTCCCGACCGTATTGGCACCATCCGAGCGAGGAGCCCATCCGTAGGAGACGTATTGGCGGTCGAAGCCGACGCATAAGATGGCATCCCACGCTCCGGTTTGGTCGGATCGTGGCGCGGGCAGAGGCGGCCACGATGAACCATTCTCCAGGTGGGACAGCGCCAGCGGCGATCGCGGGGACAGAGAGGACCAGGAATGACCGACCCGACACGTGATGAACCGGTGATGACGCGACCGGGCCGTCGCTCCCGGCGGACGGTGCTCGGCGGCCTCGCCGGCGGGATCGACGGCCTGCTCGCGCTCCCCGCGATTGGTATTCTCCCTGCACCGTACGGCATTGCTCGCGGGGACGACGGAGGCGGGAACTCGGGGAGCGGCGGCGGGCATTCCGGTCGCGGCGGCGGCGAGGCGGGAGGGGCGCAACCCCCGGAGCCGGGAGCGGTGCCCGCTGGATCGCTCGAGATCCGGATCGTCGACGATGAGGCCCAGGGGTTCTCGCCCGGGACCCTGACGGTCGACCCTGGCCAATCGATCACCTTCGTCAACGCGGATCATGACGCCCACACCGCGACTGGCTCCCGCTTCGACACGGGGGTCATTCAGCCCGGCGGCATCGCCACCGTGGTCCTTGACGAGCCCGGCACCTTTGCCTACGCCTGCCAGATTCACCCGGTGATGAGCGGGAGCATCGGCGTTCGGGGGCCCGACGGCACGGTGCCGCCACCGACCCAGCCGGGTCCCGTGCCGGCCGACGCGATGGCGGTCCGCATCGCCAGCTTCGCCTTCGAGCCGGCCTCGGTCACCATCCCGGTCGGAGCGACCGTGGTCTGGACGAACGCCGACACGGTGCCGCACACCGTCACCGCCCTCGACGGCAGCTTCGACTCCGGCATCTTCGATCCCGGCGCTACCTTCTCCTGGTCGTTCACGGTCCCCGGCGGCGTCTCGTACCACTGCAACCTCCATCCCCAGATGCAGGGCACGGTGGTGGTCGGCGATGCCAGCGCCGCGACCGGAGTGGAGGCCCCGGCCGGCGATACCGACGCCCCCGCATCGCCCGGAAGCCCGGTTGGGGTATGGCTGCTGGCGCTGACGCCCGATCCCGGCTCCGAGATGCCGGCGCAGCGGGCGCTGATGACCGTCCATGCCGACGGTACGCTCGAGACCGTCTACGCGGCGACCGAGGAGAGCACAGCCTCCACTCCGGTGATCGGCCCAGGGCAGGGAACGTGGGAGGCGGATGCTGCTGGGGGCTATACCTTCACCCTGGTCGCCCTCCTCGTCGATGGGGCGCAGCGGTTCGCCGGGACCCTGACCCTGCGCGAGGCGGGGCGGCTCACCGGAGCGGGCGACGACTACCGCGGGACCTTCACCTTCGAGATGACCGGAGGCGCGGGGACGGCCTCAGCGACCGGCGGCGGGACGACGCGAGGCACGCGGCTGCGCCCAGGGACGAGTAAAGCGGCGCCGGCCGCGACGCCAGCGACCCCAACCCTGGGGTCCCCTTCGTCGACGGTGGACGTGACGATCCGGGACTTCGCTTTCGACCCGCCGACGCTCGAGATTCCGGTCGGGGAGACCGTGACGTGGAGCAATCAGGGCCAAGCGCCGCACACGGCGACGGCCATGGACGGAGCGTTCGACACCGGCCAGCTCGACCCCGGACAGCGCGCGAGCCACACCTTCGATCGGGCCGGCAGTCTTACCTACCGCTGTAACATCCATCCGGACATGAGCGGGACCATTGTCGTCGGCTAAATGACCGGTCACCGGTCGAGGTGGGGTGATGGGTGCGCCCCGCCCCTCTGGGCCATGAGCGGCAGCCGGGTTTCGGGGAGTCGGCGCCGCGGCGGACGACGCGTGCCGGCGGGAGCACCCACGGGCGGCACATGTGCGACCTGCCCGGGTCTGAGGTGAACGCTCGCCTCCAGTAAACTTGGCTTTGGTGTTAACCACTTCAGCGATCGAGGAGCCTCCGCATGACCGAACCAGACGTCTTCGTGCTCGCCGACCAGACGTTGCGTGGGGTTGTCGACCAGATCAGGGACGATCAGTGGACGATGGTGATGCCGGCCAGCTTCGCGACGCGGCAGACTGACCACCGGCCGACGCTGCGCGAGATCATCAACTACCACGCCTACGACGATGCTTGGGTGCCAGACATGCTGGCGGGCAGGACGATGGACGAGGCCGGCCGCACCCAGTTCGATGGCGACCTGTTGGGTGACGATCCCAAGGGCCGGTTCGCGGCGATCGTAGGGAAGGCTTGTAGCGCGGCGCAGGCGCTCGATGACCTCGATCGGGTCGTCCACTGCTCGTTCGGGGACTTTCCAGCGCGCGAGTACTTCTGGCAAATCAACTCGTTCCGCGGTCTCCGCGCTCACGACATCGCCAAGGCGATTGGTATCGATGCCCGGTTGCGAGAGGAGCTGGTGCAGGGGCTCTGGGAGGAGATCAGCCCGCATGCGGAGGAGTGGCGAGCCATCGGAGTCTTTCCGCCAGCCGTGCCCGTGCCCGACGACACCCCGCTGCAGGACCGCCTACTCGGTTTGACCGGACGCGACCCCGCCGCCTCCTAGTGGATCGTCAACGCTGTTCCGCCAGGTGGATAGTTCGTACCTCCAGCACCGCCGCCGGTGCCGGGCGACGCATGCGTCGCCCCTACCACTGCCACGCCGGAGGCGCGAATTATCCGTGACGCACCACTAGAGCGGCTGGCGCGGAGGAACGGGAAGACACTGACAGCGGTCCGGCGGGAGCGGACGCCAGCGCGACTCCGCTCCCTCGCGAACGGCCGCGACGGATGTCAGCGCTTCTCGCGGCGCAAGTGGCAATGCTGGACGGGCACAGCGACGTCGCTGAGAGGCGTGTATCGCGGGGGGCAGTTGCCAGGCGGCTGACATCAGTCGACCAGACCGGGGGCGGTGGTCAAATGCCGATCAGGGCGGGAAGGGACGAGAGGTCGGGCAGCTCGTGGTAGGGACCGTAGGCGGGGTCGCCAGTCTTGCCGTAGCGGTTGATCCAGACACGTTCCCAGCCGAGTGCGTGGGCGGGGACGATGTCGTACTCGAAGCCTTGGGCGACGTGGAGGATCTGCCCGGCGTCGCAGCCGAGCTCGCGCAGCGCGTAATCGAAGACGGTGGGCGCGGGTTTGTAGGCGCGGGCCTGCTCGGCCGTGATAACGCGGTCGAACGGGACGCCGATGTTCCGTACGTTGGCGGCGATGATGTCGTCGTCAGAGTTGGAGATGATGGCGATCTTGCAGTGCTGACGAAGGTGATTGAGCACGCCTGGCACCTCAGGGAACGGGCCAAAGGTGGAGATAGCGGCGACGAGGGCGGACCCGTCCGCGTCCTGGTATGGGAGGCCGAACCGCCGCATGGTCTCGGCCAAGCTGTTGCCCAAGACCTCGCGATAGGGCAGATAGGGGCCGAGGATGGCCTGGTAGCGAAGCTCCTCGAAGGTCTGGAGGAAAGCCGCGACGTCGATGCTATCCAGACGCGGGCCGAGGATCTGGCGCGTGACCTGGTCGATGGGGAATGCGACCAACGTGTCGTAGCAGTCGAAGGTCACGTAGGCTGGGATGTCCATCGTCTACGCCTCGTGTAATTTGGAACGGGCTTCGAGTTCGCGCTGGCGACTCCTGTTGCAGGAGTCTTGCCACGACTGGGGTGCGGCGGGGGGGCGATGGTGGACCGAGGTCCAAGATACGCCGCACTCAGCGGCCAGGAGGAGAGGGGCCGAGAAGCAGAGCAGCTTGACAATATGCCTTGGACGTGTACCCTCAACGATCTAGCCGGGGGCGGGTGGGGAGGCAGCGCTGGCGGCCCGCGAACGCGGCCACGATGCCGCGGGGCGCGGACCGGGAGGGACGCCACGAGCGAGGCACGGGGCGGTGGGCGAGCAGGAGATTAGCGGGCGGGTCCGCTCGCCGCTCTGGCGGCGGAGACAGGGGGGAGCGAGCGGATGATTCGCTCCGTGGTTCCCAATGATGAGCCACCGGCCGGGCAGCAGGCCGGGGTCTACCGGATCGACCAGGCGACCGCCAGGCATCGATCTCATCCCCCAGCCGAGGGGATTTCCGCGGCCAGATTCGGGGGTGACGCCGGACCGGCGGCCGACCAGCCCCCGCCCCCGCCCAAGCCGTTGACGTCGCTGGTGGGCCGCGACCGCGAACTGGCGGCGGCCATGGCCCTGCTGCGTCCGCCGGAGGTCCGTCTGCTGACGCTGATTGGCCCCGGCGGGGTCGGCAAGAGCCGTCTTTCTCTCAAGGTCGCTGAGGGCGAGGACGGTGACTTCGCGGACGGAGTGTGGTTCGTGCCGCTCGCCGCGATCGCCGATCCGGGACTGGTCGGCCCGGCGATCGCTCAGGTGTTGGGTATCCGCCAGCTTGGCGACCAGCCGCTGGATGAGCGCTTGTGGGCCCGTCTTCAGCAGAGTCAGGCGCTGCTCATCCTCGATAACTTCGAGCAGGTGACCGAGGCCGCGCCGCTGGTGGCGACCCTGCTGGCCCACTGCCCGGCCCTGAAGGCGCTCGTGACGAGCCGGATCCCCCTCCACATCTCCGGTGAGCAGCTTTTCCCGGTGCCCCCCTTGTCACTTCCCCGGCTGGACGCGGTAGGAGCCCCCCTGGTCGACGTGGCGGCCAGCGAGGCAGTCCGCCTCTTCGTGGCGCGAGCGGAGGCGATTCAGCCCGACTTCGCCCTGACCGAGGCAACGGCGCCGGCCGTGGCGGAGATCTGCCGCCGGCTGGACGGGCTGCCGCTGGCGATCGAGCTGGCGGCCGCGCGCAGCCGGCTGCTGCCGCCGGCCGCGCTTCTGGCACGGCTGGAGGCGCGGCTGCCGCTCTTGACCGGTGGACCGCGAGACCAACCGGCGCGCCTGAGGACAATGCGCGACGCGATCGCCTGGAGCCACGATTTGCTCAACCTGGAGGAGCAAATCCTCTTTCGCCGCCTGACCGCGTTCGTCGGCGGTTTTACGCTTGAGGTGGCCGAGCAGGTGGTGGCGGGGGATGACAGGCTCGAGGCGTTGGCCCTGCCGGTCTTTGACGGCATCGCCTCGCTGGTGGACAAGAGTCTGGTCCAGGCCGAGAACAGACCGCACGGGGAACCACGGTTCACGATGCTGGAGACGGTCCGGGAGTACGGGCGGGAGCGCTTGGAGCTGAGTGGCGAGGCGGAGGCGATGCGGAGGGCTCACGCCGCGTCATTCCTGACGCTCGCCGAACGGGCCGAGGCTGCTTTCTGGGGGATCGGCGCCGGCGCCTGGCGCGAGCCCCTGGAGGCCGAGCGTGACAACTTCCGGACGGCGTTGGCCCGGGCGCTCGATCGGGGCGAGGCGGAGATCGCGCTGCGCCTGGCGAGCGCGCTGGAGCCGTTATGGTGGATGCTCGGCCACGAGGTCGCGGACCGCCGCTGGTTGGAGCGCGCGCTGACCCACGGCGACCAGGTTCCCGCCCCGGTTCGCGTCGCCGCCATGGCCGTGGCGAGCCGGCAGGCTGTCGCGGTCGGTGATTACGAGCGCGCGGTCTCTCTAGCCAGCGAGGGGGTTGCCGAGGCGCGGGCGAACGGCGACGAGGCGGGCCTGGCGCGAGCGGAGGAGATGCTCGGGCTTGCGCTGCAGTCGCTGGGGCGCCAGGATGAGGCCCTGGCAGCGTTGGAGGATGCGATCGCCCGGTTCCGGGAGTTGGGGGACCGGGGACGGTTGGGCTGGTCCCTCTGCGAGCTGGCGACGTTGGGCGACCTTGGGACGCTGGAGACGCCGGGTGACCCGGCCGATCAAGCGCGGGCGGTGCGCTGCTGCGAAGAGGCGCGGGCTCTGTTCCAAGCGATTGGGCATACCGCGGGGATTCCACGAGCGTTTCACGGTCTCGCCTACCTCGCCTATAAGCAGCGCGATTACCTCCGCGCCGTCCCGCTGGAGCAAGAGGCGCTGCGGGTGCGCTGGGAGCTGCACGACATGTGGGCGGTGCCGGCGTCGCTGGAGAACCTGGCCGACAGCGCCGGGATAGTCGGGCAGGCGGCGCTGGCGGCACAACTCTACGGCGCGGCGGCTGCCCTGCGGGAGGTCTATGGTCTGCCGATCCAGCCGGTCTACCTGGCGGAGTACGAGCAAGAGGTGGCCGTGGCGCGAGCGGCGCTGAGCGAGAAGGCGTTCGCGGCGGCCTGGGCGGCGGGACAGGCCGACCCCGAGCGGGCGGTGGCGGCGGCGCTGGCGGTCGCCGAGCCAGCGCCGGCGACGGACCAACCAGACGCGGCGCTGGGGGAGGACCCGGCGGGGCTGACACGGCGGGAGCGGGACGTTTTGCGCTTGCTCGTCGCGGGGCGGTCCAACCCCGAGATCGCGGAGGCGCTCTACATCAGCCGGCGGACGGCCCAGGGGCACGTCGGCGCCATCTTCGCCAAGCTCGGGGTTCACTCCCGGACAGCCGCCGCCACCGCCGCGATCGCCGCCGGCCTCGTCCCGGCCGAACGTGGACCGGACGCGTAGGCATCGTCTGCTCTCGGGCCAACGCGTGCATTTTTTCGAGACTCCGTATCGCCCTGGCGACACGAGTGGGGTAGGCCGGGACAGGCGCCGCCCAGACCGGCGCGGTGAGATGGCATGGCGCGGCCGGAAACTGACGGCTGCGCGCCGTACCGCTCGCGTGCGATCGACGGGAGCGATCTCGCCCTCGTTCAGCTCGAACAGACCGCGACCGGGCCACACCACGCCTTCGTCACCCCGGTCACTATGGGCAGTTTCCCGCTAGGTCCCCGCGGTGTCTAGCACAGGCTCTAGTCCTCACGGTGGGCGAGGCGCCAGAGGACGAGGGCGTAGGCGAGGCCGCCCCAGGCGGCGACGACGAGATAGGAGAGCCCGTCGCCCCCGAAGAAGGACTGGCCGGTGAAGGCGTCGATGGCGAGGCGGGTGGCCTGGCTGGTGGGGAGCGCGCTGAGGAGGGCGTTGATTGCGTTGGGCACGGGGAAGCCGATGGCGAAGATGGGGGTGACGACGGGGAGGAGAATCAAGCTGGACCAGGTGTTGAGCTGGGTGAGACTGCGGAAGAGACCGCCGAGGAGCAGCCCGAAGCCGATCAGTGTCAGGCTGAGGAGGAGGATGACGGCGATGAAGGCGGGGGGCTCGGCAACGACGCTGCGGGTGATGGCCAGGAGGAGGGAGACGGAGACGGCGATGTAGACGAGGCCGACGAGCGCCTTGGCGACGATGACGTCTCCATAGGAGGCGATGAGGACCAGGGCGTCGAGGGTTTTGCGTTCCCCTTCTTCGGTCAGGATGGCGGGGACGGCGAAGAGGGCGACCATGACGATGCCGAAGAGGGCGTTGGTGATGACGAAGTAGGGGGCGGCGCCGAGGCGGTCGAAGATGAACCGGCTCTCGGTGGCGGGTTCGACGGTCGTGACCTCGATGGTCGCTGGTGGGCGCTGGCCGGCCAACCGCTGAAGCGCCTCGTTGAGGGGTGAGATCAGGGCGTTGGCGGCCGCGCCAGGAGGGTGGCGCGTGTAGACGGTGAGGAGAGGCGATGCGCCGCGGGCGACGGCGGCGTCGAAGCCGGGAGGGAGGACGAAGCCGAGATCGGCCTTTTCGCTGGTGACGCGCTGCCGGACCTGGTCGGCGCTCGCGACGGGGGAGAGATTGAGATCGAGGCTGCCGGCGACGACGGCGCGAAGCAGGTCGGGGAGGCGGCTGGGCCCGGCGGCGGCGTAGGCGGCGCTGGCGCTGGGGCGAGCCGGTTGCTGATCGAAGACCGCGCCGTAAAAGATGCCGAGGGCGATCGGGAAGAGGACGGCGACGAGAACGCGGCCGTCGCGGATGGCGTCGCGGAGATCTTTGCGGAAGATGGTCCAGATCATCCGGGGGTGCATGAGGGACTCCTCGTGAGGGGGCG
>JAABUS010001242.1_pt1 | contig 57335 bp, 53 predicted proteins | sample 5560161 | NCBI WGS metagenome assembly JAABUS01 (sample SAMN10711885, study PRJNA513376) | rock metagenome | isolation source: Antarctica rocks | place: Antarctica: Victoria Land, Trio Nunatak nord | collected 2016-01-04
ACACCCACCCCACCAATCTCAACAACCGCCTCCACCCCACCCACCACCTCCCCCACCTCGCCCACCTACCAACCCTACCCAATCCGACCCGCCCGTCCCGCCCTCCCCATCACCCAGCCCCCCGCCATCGAAGTCTCCGAGCGTGATCCCGAAGTCATCGCGCTGGCAGTAAAGAAAACCTTTGAAAAGATGAAAGCGGAGAACAGAGGGCTGTGGAAGAAGTGGGTTGCGTTCCGGGATAAGGGGGTGGTGGGGGAGGCGTTTGTGATGGGGCAGGGGGGGAAGTGGTTCACGGAGGGCCATCGAGGGGTATGGAGGGAGATTTGGAAGAGGGGGGTTTGTTCTGGTAGGTTTCTTGCCTTGCCATTTCTTTCCTTTCGTTGCTGGGTGTCTATGAGTACCCTGTTGGCGGAAAAGGTGTGGTCGGTTGTTGCATCTGCCTGCTGCTGCTGCTGCTGCTGCAAGCGTATCACCTATTACTCCCGGTTGTGCATCAGCTCACCTGTGCCAGAGCTGTGGAACCTCCCTCCCGCCCCGCCCGCCCCCCACACCCTCCCCCTTAACGGCGAATCCCTCGTCCACCCCGCCCGCGCACGCTACCTCACCGCCCTAGACGCCCACAAAGCCTGGCGCCGCACCCTCCGCTGCAGCGACCCCGCCCGGCTGAACGAGTACGAAGACCGGTGGTACCCCCACTACCTGCTCGAAGCCCGCCGCGAACTCCTCGACCAGAACCCCCACCGCGAAGTTGAGCAGGACGCCTTCCGCAGGGTAGAAGAGCATTTCGCTTTACTCCAATTTCAGCTGATTAAGAGTTTGACGGTGAAGGATGAGTTTCGGTTTGCGGTCCAGGGGGATGGTGGGTGGGTGAGGAGGAAGGGGTTGGGGGAGCAGGTGCACGATGTGGAGATGGCGGAGGGGGAGGTGCCGTGGGATATGAGCTTCGTGAGGGAGGAGAACGAGCGGCAGGATGAGCGGGAGAGGGGGGAGTATGCGGAGCGGAGGCGGAAGCGGCAGAAGGAGAAGGACCAGGATGGACTTTGCCGGGACTGGTTGCAGTGGTACCATACCTTGGCGTGGACGTGTCGAGGACTGTTGGATATGCCTGTCCTTAGGCGTGGGCGAGGGAATGTGAACACGGCTGGCGTGCCGTGCTTGGTGGAAGCGGTGTCGCGGCTTTCGGTCTTTTGGGACGACTCTTACCAGGGGGCTGCGGCGGACGGGGTTGATCCGTCGGCGGAGGGTCTGCCTGCTGTGCTACAGGAGATGGATGCTACGCCTGCAGATCCCTTCGTTCCGACGGATGACGCTCTGGAAGGGAGCACGGCATCGCCAGCAGCGAAGGCAGAGTCCGTACTGAGCGGCAGTGAAGATGGCGTTGCGATCGCTCCTACTCGACGCAGCCATTCACCTGCTCAGGCCGTCGCCCAGCAGTCCTTGCACACGACAGACGCACAGGTAAGACCACAGTCACCAGAACACGAAGAGTTCTTGCGGCGATGCACCAGAAGTGGCGTGATCGTCACTGCGCCGCGCACCGACTCGCCCGCTCGGCCCACGGTCCAGGAGAGCGATGAAATCACCCCTTTCTCTCATCGGCATTGGTACGAGGAATTCATGGACTACCCTATAATTCGGAGAATCCGCATACGACGCATCCCAAGGGACATGGCTCCCTGGAGGTGAATGCGTGATTTTGGAGTCTTGGGGGTTTATTGGAGCTGACCATGGGCGTTGGGGGTACCCGGCTTGTTGGTTTTGTTGCTGGCTTTGAAGAACTCGGTGGCGTGGTTTCGAATCTGCTTTCGGGGGGAGTTATATTGGCCGGGGAAAACTGTTGGATCGAATTTTGGGTAGCGTGTTTGACTGCTTGCATGTACGAAAAAACAGGATGATAGCTGTAGTATAGCAATACTACATGCTTCTCCATTTTGGTTCCTCGCCCTCGATGTGATAGTCGCAACGCTCGGTCCAATTCGAACGTACAGTACAAGGAGACGAAGCTAGAGACCCGAAGAGCAATTGTATGTACTAATGGATTTACAAAGGAAGAGACATTGCCAAACCTTCATGCTTGCAAGGTCACAGTACTTACGTCCATTCTTCTATGTGAACGACGAGGCTGGCTTAATTCCGATTGCATACGGAGCAGAAACTTTACTTCAGTGCGACTATCATCGATTCATGAACGAAGCACTACACGCTGGTAGCTATTGGTAAGCTTTTGCGACGGGGTTTTCGATATAAGCTAGATAAGAAGGTCTTGCTTACCACACTGTACCATGGAAGATGAGTTGGTGAAGCACAACAGAAAGACTATGCTCCCTCTATTCAGGCTTGTCATGCATGCTATATACGCTCACGTCGTCTAAACACACAGTGGATCGAATTCAGTAACAAGTAAATTTGTGAAGTCATCGATAGGGAGCGGCATACAGCAGCGCTGCTGTGACGAGGGCTTCAATTGATATCTCACGTTTGATTGGCTCCGCGTCCACGAGAACGGAACCCAATCTTTGTGCACATGGCGCAAACCATACATAGAGCCTAGTAAGAGTTTTACGTTAATACTTGATTTGGTTTCCAATGTTAAGCCGTTGCTGTGGAGTTGTCATTGTTTGAGGCAAGCTGCAGCGATGGCGCGAAAACATCGAACGCATTCGATAGATTGTGTGTCCGAAGATAGGATTCATTGGAGGGAGTCATCATCGAGATGCCGCCATACGGGCTGTTGAAAGGAGGCATATAAGGATCCGGTGCTTCTATGCACTGCTGCTGGACCACTTCCATCGTACCAAGTCAGTAAGGTACAACAAAGCAGCCATCGTAGGAAAGGCAGGTGGTAAGATTACATACTAGCCACATATGATTGATAGCTTGTGGGATTATGGAGCGCATTGATCGGACGCAGGCCTACACAGCCATTGATAGTATACTGCTCTGGCGGATCTGTAGTGCCCGAGAGGCTATGGCTTTGAAGGTAGAAATGAACCATCTCGTGGATGGCAATGTATGTCTGGTAGATTTCCAGTCGATCGTGAGTGATGAACATATTGTTTTCAATCGTAGGGCAATCCCTCCCTGAGAGGTCTCTTGGTTTCGTAGGAATGGTGAAGAAGCCCGGACAAATCCAGATATATGACGTGAGCGCGATAGTGAACGCCGCTTGTGGCGTCGTTCTGCAGATGATCCATGGATCGATTCTGATATGGTTCAGCCATGGATGGTATCTTGTAGAAGCCTCTTGTGCACAAGCGAAAATAGGCGGAGTTGGTCTATCCGGTTTTGGTAGCAGGTTTAATTTGGGTTCGCGCGAGAGGATTTGCAGCAATATTTCGTGCACATACTGCTTGGCGCCGTCGTATTTGAAGAATGCTCGAAATCCGTGAGGGCTGTCAATGCCCTGTTGAACATCTTCGAGTGCTGGTGGTATTGCTGCCGTCACCGCTTCTAACACGCTGACAAGACCTGCTTTCCTGTGGCCGCATCTTTCAACCCGGTAGACGTCCGTTAGGACATCAGGCGCCGGTGTTGTGGCATTACCTACGCATTGTGAGTTTGTTGACTCAAGGTTGGGATCTGCCCTCACGTACCGGCCGGAGCTGGCAACGCAGAAGTGACTCCTAAAAGAGCCAAAAATAGCAAGTGAACACTCCCGAAAAGAACCATAGATTGTCGCCAACAGTAGGCTGTTGAAACCGTTGACGCCTTCGAACGCTGTGGAAAATGAAGATAACAAGGTATGTGCAACGAAGGTCGAAATTGATATATACAAAATCGTATGAGACAGAGTTCGCATTTATGCAGTTGTCAGGCGGTGTCGCGTAAAGGATACGGACACGGGTCGTCAACATGGCGAATCTACACAGCGCCAGTGTTACACTCAATCAGATACAAACCCACGTAGGAAAGTACCCCAGATTCTGAAGCCGGTGCGGGAAGTTCCAGTGAAAAGGCTGCGATGTCGGAGCCACGAAGTCAAAGCCGCAAGGGTCCACCATAGTTGATGCTGGATTGGCGCATGGAGGACTTGAGATGGGAAAGTGATGCGGCAAACATGAATCTGTGGTACATAATATGCGACGATCGAGAAAGCAGATTCTTTTTGCCGGCACCGTCTAGCGCAAGAGAGGTCTAGACGAATTGACCATGTCTGGAATGGCAAGCTTGCCTTGACCTACCGTCGTGCCTACAATCGAGGGTCGGCTACACGGTTTTTGGAAAGGGTGTGCTCAAAAGGTTCGCTGGGAATGGCGGCACAAAGGCAAAGGGACTCTTCGGAATTAGGTCGTTCAGATGGACGAACAGCGTAGCTTCTAGCTACCGGAGCCATGACACAGACGCCTGCAACAGGGGCTTTGAACAAGGCCGACAGTTGAATAGGGGCATGGTCAGATTGCTGAATATAAAAAGCGAGCAAGATTGAGTCTTGGCAGACGAGAGGTTTACAACCCTCATACAACCCTATGATGTGTTTTGTTGGTAGAAGCGTTGCTCGAGCGTTCCTCATGGTAGTCGAAGCTCTTCAAGGGCATCGACACTGCTCAGCCTCCTGTTGCACCTTCAAGTGATCGGTGGCTCGCTTCGCCGTCGTCATGCCCGCCTTCAAAGACGAGCACATATTGGTATGCACATTCGTCAATCCCGCGATGCTGCTCGGCGCAATCAGACAACCGCAACAAGACTAGCTAACCTTCGCGATATCACGTCTACAGCTGATTATCCCTGGCTCCCAAACGACCCTCGCTCAGCTAGGGCTCCCTGAATCCTTCACGCCCGCCCGGCTGCGCATTTCAACGCGCATGTTCCCTGCCGAAAGAAAGGGCGAATGGGAAGCATTGAAAGTACGAGAGAGAAAGATCACGAAATCACATACACACAATGGTGTTGACGGGCAGACGAACGGCGACGTGCCGATGGGCGAGATGATCGGGGAGCGAGTCGCGGCCATGACCAAGACGGAGGTTGTTGACGAGGAGGAAACGTTGTACGAGGAGGATCCTTCAACCGATGAGGGCGCCGTATGGCCCATCCAAGACGGCCGTGTCGTCGACTGGTCTTGCTTCTTTGCTCTTCTCTCTCACGTCCACGAAACATTGAGCCCCCCACTCCACACCCCAATACTCATCGTTTCGCAACCGGCATGGACTGCACACGACCACGAGATCCTGACCCAGTACGTTTTCGAAAAGTTCAGAACGCCAGCTTTTTGCTTGATGGATTCGGCATTGGCAGCATGCTACGCGTATGCAACGGCGACAGCGACAGTGGTGGATGTTGGACTTGGGAAATGCGATGTAACTACTGTGAGCGATTTCGTGGTGCATGATCTGGGCAGAGGAGCTGGACTGGTTGGATGCGGTGGGGATGCTATGACACAGAGGCTGCACGATTTACTGAGCGCGAAAGGCTTCACGAAGGATATGTGTGAGCAGCTGAAGAAAATCCCTGTGTGCGAGATTCTACCTGCAGGGACGGAGCTTCCAGGCGAGGATGGGACGGAAGAGCAGGCCGTAAACCCTGCGGTGGTGGCTTCAACGGGTGCGACAGGATCAGGAGAAGGCCGAGGGGCGCAACCAAGAGGGCCCGGGCCAGACACCGAGGTTGGTGACGAGGACCAAGATCGCGAGGTCAAAGATGGAGAAGACAACGAAGGTGTACTGGACGTCGCCAGCATAGTTGCGAGCGGGAAAACGAGCGAGTTCCTAGCGAGGAAGGAGAAGGAGAAATTAGAAAAAGCAGCCGCAAAGAAAGCCGCCGGAGAGGCAGCGGCTGCGAACAGACAGGCAAAATTACCGAACTCGAAACGTCTAAAGGCCACATTCCACTACACTGAGCGACGGCCGCTCGACGAGTTGAACGCAAACGGGAAGCGTACAACAGACGGGGGGATAGAGCAAGACGGCACTGCCAAAAGGCAAAGAACGCCCGACCCTATGAGCCCCACCGTACCTGATGGAGTCGAGAACACCGCATCCGCGCGGAAAGAGGAACGAAGGCGAAACAAGGAAGCGGCAGCAGCATTCGTCCGGAAAGATATCGAAGTAGGCGCTGAGCGATTCCAAGCCGCCTCTGGGGGTATACTGGACGAAATCGCCGACGCCATCCACCGCGCCATCCTCTCTGTCCCCGACCTGCAAAAGCGGCCCGAGCTCTGGGACTCGCTAATCCTTGCCGGCAACGGTAGCAAAGTGAAAGGTACAGGGCGCCTCTTCTCCAACCTCCAAGCCTAGCCACCAGACTAACATTGCATCCCAGGCTTCAAAGACGCACTCCTCGCCACCCTCCACGCCCAATACCTCATCTCCCCCTCCAACACCACAATCTTCACCTCCGAGCTCCCCTCCAACTTCACCACCCCGGCCGCCACCGGCGCCAACACCCCCCTCCCCCAACCCCACCACGGCGGCAGTAGCGGCGTCAACCCCCTCCTCCTCGCCGCCACCACCGCCTCGCACCACCTCGCCCCCCCGGGCCAATCAAGTCTACACCAACAGCTCCAATTCCAACAATACCACCCCAACAACCGGCCGCAAGACCTGCCCGAACAGCCCCGCCACCACCAAACGCCCACAAGCATCAAGGTCGCCAGGATGCCGGAGTATTTCCCGGAGTGGAAGGACGTGGGGACGGAGGAGGCGGCGTTCTTGGGCGCGCAGGTCGCGGCGAAGGTGGTGTTTGGGGTGGATCAGGGGCTGAGTAAGGGTTTCATGAGTCGCACGGAGTATAACGATGTGGGACCACAGGGGATCCATGAGTTTTGTCTTTGAGATGGGGGGGGGGGGAAGGTGGGTCGATGGATTGGGTGTAAGGAGGTGTTGGGTGCGGAGCGTGGGTGTGAAGGGGACGTTCTCAGGAGGATTGCGGTTATGGAGCGATGTGGCAGTCCACGCGTGTACCAACGATGTCGAACACCAATCTCCTCCCATCCATCACCACACCTTACCATCCACCACCCCTCTTATCCCCACGCCCCTTATGCCCGCCCTCCACAGCCCACCCCTCAGCCTCCACCCACACCTCACCCAGATCCCCATCCTCGCATCATTTTCGCCCACACTCTCTCACTTACTGACTCCCTCTCAAGCCAACCATGTTAAGATCCTCTTCTCGCTAACCAGCTGAACCCCTTTCTTGTTTCTACCAGACTCAAAAAGTCGATTTCCACACGTACAGACAAGATAGTTGATGGAGAATAGATTGAGTTGGAGATAGCTGGAGGTCGGTGAAGGTTTTTGAAGGCTTCATTGGAGATTTTGGTGTGTTCTGGTAGTGAGGGGCAAGATTATAGGAAGAGGGAAACGTGGAGGGGGTTGTGATTTTGGGATGGTTGAGGCGTGAGGGTTGGGTGGCGGTGAGGGGTGAGGATGGGAAGGGGCAGGGATTGGACTTGAGGGTGTTTTTGGGAATGGGGTGGAGTATCTTCGACGAGTGAGGCGGGGGAGAGAAGATCGGGGAGATCGCGAGAGGATGGGGGCGATGTATTGTGGGGTGGAGGAATGGGGAGGATAGAGGCTGAAGGGGAAGCGGGAAGGTTAGAAAAGGGGAGAGGATATGATGAAGTGGAGTGAGGGCAGGATAGGTGCCGGAGCATGAAGGGGTGATTGGTTTTGATGCGATGGGCTTGGGTGGTTAAGGAAGATAGAGAACAGGGGAAGGGAGAGAAGTCGATAATTCTTGTGGGGGCTTATTCCTGCATGTCGTGTAAGGGATTTCCACTTAACAGAATGAGAAGTGGATAACGAGGCTAGGATAGATTCAAGTAACCCAACCCCACCACCCACTGGACCCCCCCCCTTACCAACACTTCCCTCGCTCCCCCACTACCATCCTAAGGCAAATTCTGCGGCGCATAGCTCTGATCCGGACTCACCACCATCCCATCCCCAAGCTGGGCATCACGATATGCCGGATAAACAATCACCCTCCCATCCGTGATCGCGAGCGTCGAGAAGCCATTGTCCGGTCCGAACTGGCCGCTCCAGGAACTACTGACAGTGTAGCTGTCGCACTTGACGTTGCTGTAGCTGGCGCGGCTGCCGGTTGTGGTGTAGGAGCAGGGTGTTGCGGGGGCAGTGTGTGGGGCGATGGTGTAGGAGTAGGTGCATGATCTATTGGGGTCTGGGAGTTAGTGTTCGAGTTTTAGGGGCGAGGGTTGGGTTGGGTTGAGAGAGGTGGATTTGGAGCGGTTGCTGCTTGGATGTTTCGAAGGGGGTTTGATTAGGATCGACTGGGGTTGGAAATCCTTGGGAAGTATAGCTTACGTATTGTTGATGTTGCAAGTGCGGAGGAAGGATTCGATGGTCCATTCTGGAGCTGAGGCTGCCATCATGGATTTTTTAGTCGGAGATGCGAGGGCGGACACAGCGGTCGTGACTGCTGCTAGGAGTATTTGGAGCTGCATGGAGAGACTGTGGCGCTTCTTCGCATCTGAGTAGGTCGTCTGAGGTGGCAGGGACGTAGATATGACCAGTGCTGAATATACTGGCTGAAGATGTTGAGGGAGACGCAGCTCTTAAGTGCCCCCCGAGGGTCCAATGAAAATTGATGGCTAAGGTGAAACTTGATGCTATTTCCCCTTACACGGCCAACGGCAGCATGCATCCCAGGAGCACGCCTTGCTTGGTAAGGTGGAACTCGACGGCGTCATCTCGACTAGCCCGGTACGTTGGTCGACGTGTAACTACTATCGGATAGCAGATGGAATTGTACGAGAAGGCTTTGCGTACAGGATTTTCCGATCAGCCGAATTGTACTGGCAATGGCATGGCCAGCGCCTCAAGCCATTCCTGTGTTGCACACAAGCTGAGTCGGTACACGAGGTGGCACATTCGCGCAAAGGGGATAGCACGGTATTACCTAGTTAATGTCGTGCGACAGAATCCGTATTACGGTAAGAACAACGATCGTGATGTTGCAAGAGGTATAATCGAGAGATCAGTCCGTGCCATTGTCTGAATTACCTGATGTAAAGGCCCTCGAGCCTCAGTACATTACTATGGACTCAGCGTACTTCAGCGATGCAACAACTATCAGTGAGCGTGCCTCGATGATTAGTCGGTCAAGCAACAAACCCCTCGGTCGTTCCCTTAGCTAGGGAAGCCTTTCACCTCATTTGTCCAATGTAAGGGCAGAAGAACATGGAGTTGCCTACCGTATTCATCGTTCATGCTTGTCAGGGGAGGCTTCAGGGTGCTCTTCAACGATAGTCTGAGGTAGTAGATCCACCAGAGTATCGAAAGACAAGGAGATCGAGTAGATCGTATGCTCAACACTGCCTGGAAAAATTGTTGAAAGCTGTGCGTGAGACCAATTGATGTCGAAGACTTATAATGCTTGTATGACCTGATGCGAGATGTGCGGACAAGACGACCTGTCAAGTAATCGGCCGTCATTCGAGCTCTATCGTCTTTCCTGCCCTCGACATTTTCGCCATAGTTATTGTCTAATGTCCCCTGTTAGGAAGCAATTGAGTTTGAATTTTAGATTGCCGCTTCATAGATCGAATCCCGATGTAGGTGATGCACAGATTGCGCGAGTTGCTGTTGATGGAATGGGGCTTGCTTTTATTGAATGGGAGATGCGACCCTGAACAAGACGACGAGGGCTTGTACTGATTGTTGTCTATCCAGCTTTATTATGGTAAGGCGTCTTTTATGGAAGGTCAACGTTTTGAACGCCATCAATCCGCAATATCCATGATACCTGTTCAGTAAAAGTCGATTCTCGCTCTTTGCTGATCTCAAAAGTGATTCGATGTTGCCGCTGTTCATTGCTCGACTAGTGGATGAAACGATCAGGCATCTGGTAACGATGTCAAACTCTTGGACGGTCTGAATATATTAAGAGCCTTCTTTGGGGTTTGGAGGATGTTCTGTGCTGGTGTTTTTCTAGTGCCTAAACTCTGGATGCTTTAGGTCGAGGACCACCAGCCGTCAAAAACTTTGACCACGTAACCTCATTGGTGTGGTAAGTCAAGTAGTCCACAGCTTCTCGAAAATCTTGCATGTCCATATCCGCGTATTCCACATTTCTTCCCCCTTCCCAAGCGTCTTTGTACTTGAGAGCAATCAACGGCCCCCGCCAATCGTGAGCCATAGCACCTTTGGTTGCCGCGATAGCACTCTGATTTCCGCTGGATCCGTCGTTCAAGAAGTTATCTCGCATCCACATCTCGCACGGCTGCTGTGATTCTCGTCCACGGACGTAGTTCTTGAAGAATTTGGAAGGTGTCATGCAACCGACACCTACGCCTATCCATTCTTCGAATTGGGGCACTTCGAAGAAAGGTTCTGGCTCGTCAGGGTCCTCTCGGTGCCCGTCGCATTTGATCCAAATGAATGCTGGGGCCTTGGCATCGGGTTCGAACAGTATGCCTCGCTTGTATGAAGTGCCTGGTCTTTCGTTGTTTGTGGTAAAGTGGGAACAAAGTAGCTTGTGGCAGGGCCAATCAATCTTCTGGCACTTGGTCGAGCAGTAAGAGCTTGAGTGGCATTGCTTGCAGAGTTGGGTATAGGCAGAGTTGCAGATTGTGCACGGAGGGGCCATGACTTCCAATAGCCAGCTAGAGAGACCAGCAGGAATTCTTGGTTGAAGTTTTACGCCTATTTGAGATTGGGATGGGGGAAGATCTTCTTGGGAGTTGAGTGTTGTGTAATGATGGGGAGGACCCTGCAGCAGACAGCGGGAGGGACGGGGCGGGAAGCGGGGGCTTGGGGCCCCACTCTTTGCTGGAGATCTTTCAAGTACTTTAGTTGCTCTGGCCGACAGAGCCGGAGTTGCACACCCAAGAGATGTCTTCACATGATCGCTCACCTTCCCTTTCGCCCCCACCCCTCAAACGCCGCCGCCTCTCCACGCCGCCTCTCCCCTCCCTCCCCTCAAATCCCCGCGCAACCACCCAGCCCTCTACCCACCTCCCACCAAGCCCACCCTCGACCCTCCGCATCCTCTCCTGGAACATTAACGGCATTACGCCTTTCCTATCCCCGGTCATCCCCCAGAATCAGCGCCCAATAACGAAATTCTTCGCCTCAACACCTACCACCACAAGGGTGTCAAAGTCTGCCAACATCGCAACGCTGGCGAGAGCGCCCAGCCTGCGACGATGTCTCCGCCGGTGGGGTTGGCCGGCGGTTGTCAGCCTGCAGGAAGTCAAGATCGCACGCGCAGATACTGCTACAAAGAATGCTGTTCGATGGGCTGTGAATCCCTCCACGCTGTCGTCGAGCCGCTCTGATGATGATTTGGGGGAGGAGGGTGCAGGTGGTCCTGAATACGATGTCTGGTTTGGCTTGCCAAGGGACAAGTTCAATGCCCGCGGCCCGGGTGGGAGTGGGAGTGTTTATGGGGTGTGTATGCTTGTGCGGCGAGATGTGGCGCAGATGGAGGGGGCAAGGGTGAAGCAAGTAGAGTGGGACTTGGAGGGCAGGGTGCTGACGCTCGAGATACCCCGTGCTTCGGCTGGCGACGGTGGAGAAGAAGGTGCTGGGGAAGGAGTCGTGTGGGAGGGAGCTGGGCAGGGGAGGAGAGGAGGGTTGGTGGTTTTTGGTATCTACGCTGTGAATGGCACGACGCTGCCGTATCGCGAACCTAGTACGGGGATTATCACGGGGGATCGTCACGCGCATAAACGGCGTTTTCACACTCATCTCAGGGATGAAGTGGCACGGTATGAGGGAGCTGGGTGGGATGTTGTCATCGCAGGTGACCTGAATATCTCTCGCTCTTCGCTAGATTCGTATCCGAGCCAGAGAATTGGGGTAGATCATGTGGCCAATCGAGCCGACTTTGAGGAGAAGTTCATGAATGCTCGAGGTGGGTTAAGGATGGTGGATTCGTTCCGCGAGATGAAGGGTGAGGAGAGAAAGTACACATACCGACCTCCTGGCAGGGTGTGGGGAGCGGGGATGGACAGAGTGGATCTGATTATGTGCTCGAGGGGTATGGGACGTAATGAATCTGTAGAAGGGAAAGGGAGTGAACAGCGAAAAGCTAGGAAGCGGTGGAGATTGGTCGATGCGGATATCTTGGACTTGGAGGAGGAAAGGGGCCCGAGTGATCATGTTCCCTTGTATGTAGATGTGTCTCCTGCAGAGGAAGCTCTGATGCATGAAGACGGGGGATAGTTGAAATTTTTAGAAACTCGTCTTTCCTCCTCACGATCGGCTCCACGATTTTCGTAGCTCGCACTATGTGGGCTTTTGAGACCAGAATGACATCCTTGCGCGATATAGCTCGCGCACGCATGCAAAAAATCTAGGAAAGCAACACACGTCTTTTGCTTCAGCATTAAGAGTAAGAGCCTGTCATACCCCGACCGTAAGTCAATCAGTCGATGACCTCTGTAATCATCTCCGGCACAGTAGTCCGGGTTTCATCGTTTTGATACATCTGCCAAGCCAAGCTAAACCCAATCGAGGTTTCTCAATTACGCCGTCGAACGGGGGCCTCAACCTCATGGACCCTTCGCAGGCTTCAGAGCATCATGTGACCTCGGACTTAGCATGGAGATGTCCCTTTCGGGCTAGGTCAGCCTGGTATCTGATATTAGTCCTCGGATAGGGCGATGCTCAGGACTTTCCGTGATCTCGTTGTTTGATCGCGTTGCGCTTTATCGAGATTGGGTGTGCGCAGATTGGTTACCTAACACTATCTCTGAACAGGTGTACTTGTAGGACGACCATTCCTCTCAGCCTGTCCAGCTAACTTGGTATACCGCCCATCCGAAACTGCCGCTATCACTACAAGTTGCGAAAATGATCGAGGAATGCTTTACCATGTAAACGAAACTTCCAGTCGCTTACAAGCGTTGCTATTGGACTGGCACTGGCATGTAGGTGGGATTAGTCCGACGCCGGCGGCCTCGGGTACTCACACAGGATACTTACTCGCACTGGAGTTTCGGCGATGATCATAAATTCCCGGCCTATCATGCCAAATTCAATCCTATCATTTTGTATAGGGGTACTTTGGCGCTGACACGACTTGAAAGCAGGCTACTGCACCCATAGGCCGGGCGAACCTCCGTTATCAACGCTGACTCATTCGTCCATCCGCCTTGGAGAAACCGTCTCGGCATATCTCTTTCCACTGAAATGGATGTTGGTGAAAGCTCCAATGTTAAAACGGAGACAAGCACCTTGATCGCCGGGCCTCCCTCAAGATCACCAAAGCGAAATATGCGGCCGATGTCGCTCAGATGAGTTGCCAGATAAGTTGATGGTGAAGCGACAACAAAGAGGACTTGATACGACATCGACTGTTGAACCGAAAAACAGGTGCACATTACGAGGTATTCGTAGATCCCGAGGCCTGAGAAACTTGCAAGATCGTTGCATTATCGGTTCGGTTTGAGGAGCTCAGCAAGTGCTCGTCGAACGCGAAGGTTGGGTAGCTCGGGTTGTACTGCACAACAGCGTAAAACGTCTTTCCATGGCCGATAGGGATATATCCTCCAAAGCCTTGCCCTGATTTCTTCTTCCTAATACAGATTTCGTATATGGCTGCAAACGCAGGCATCGTTTGCGAAAGCGCAAATGTGTCTGTCTTGCTGCCGTCAATGGCAGTGACGGTCATCATACAACTTCTGTGAGGCCAGTTGATAGGGACATTGCGTGGGGAATCCTCAAGGATACCGTATGTCTGCGACTTTGCGTAGAAAGGGTCGTTCTTGATGTTGATCATGCCACTCGCGCAATCTAAGGCTGCTGGAGCTGGGAAGTCGGTGTCGTCACCGTAGCATGCTGGTGCAGCGACAGGAGAGGCATTGGTATAGGCAAGGAAGAAAAGGAAGAGAATCCTCAGCTGGAGCATGGCGGATGACTTTGTGCTTGTGGGAAATGATGAATGAAAACTTTATGGCAAATCCGAGACTAAACTAACCTCGTACACTTCCAGAGGGTAAAGTATTAGGGAGCATGATGAGAGACTCGCAACCCCAATTATGATCTCTTGCTGATCATTGTAGGATCACGGACCTGTGTGCGCGAATCGCAAGAACGATTGCGGCTAGCATCTCTCAGCTCTCCGTATAGCGGCCAAACAGGCTCGCGAGCCGGTGCATTGGTAATGGCGAACCAACCTTTCTGCTAACGCGAACAGAAGGATCATATCTGATACACGTACGACTATGTTTACCTCATGGAGCCGGAAGTCGACGGGCCAATATGAGATATCCCACGCACAGTGGGTTGGTCATGCAGCCTTACACTCGGCCGCATCAGACGGTCCTCCACAGCTTTTACTCCAGCTACTAGTCCTCTCGAGACGGTTGCTCACCGTTCGCAAGTTGCCTTCTTTTGCCTTCGACAACTTTGGTTCGTCTTGATACATAAATCCTGCCTACATCCCGTGTAACTGTTACACAACTGCGTGATTATATGCTCGAATTCAGGCGCCTGGACATCCCGTCATCCTGTACAATCCTCTGCACAGCTTTGAAGAAGCAGATTTCAGTCCGCCTCACCGCCCCATATCGTCCCCACTGATTTCGGTGCATAAGACTCATCATGGTCTCCATTTACTCTCTCTTCTGTAATTCTACAGCTCTGTATAGGGTCCTATCTTCCTTGGCAATCGAAGTCTGCGAAAATGAGGACGACCCTCAAAGTATCTCAGAATATCTATCTCTTCTCCTTATATTTACCCGTCCTGTTGCGTAATCGATTGCCATCGCTGTTCCGCTCTTGTCTATTCATTCTTCTTCTCCCATCCGTAGCACCTGCAGCTACACACCTTCGCGACGCAGATATGCAAACTTACCTCGCGAACGATCGCGCAGGGCTTGCTCGGCTCAATGCCCCGTAAGTTGTGTTTACTCGTTGTTGCAATAGAAGGAACCTCTACTGACGAAACGCAAAGGGTTTTCTTCTATGGCCAGCTGTATGGGCACCCGCCATGGTAAATATGCCCAATACAGACCCTGTCTACATTATTGACAGCCAGCTTCTTACAGCATCGCTACATGGGCCTACCAAGGAACACCAAACTCTCCTGATATCTATGATGCACAAAATAGGACAAAGCCTGCCAAACGGTGCGACTATGCCAATGTGGGCTGCGAGTGCCGGACTCCGGAACTCGAAAGCGGCAACCCTACGCCAGCGTTTCCTGTGTATTTTGCCATTAGACAGTGCTCAGAAACAGAAATAAGAGTGACCCTAAACCTATTTTACGAGAAAGATGGAGCCATTTGTTGGTTCGACACAACGCATCTCGCCCATGTAGATGTAGGCCATAATTTGTAAGTTGTTAACGTTCTCTCGATGATTATTCGAAGTATGTGAGCTAAATAATGCGCATTCTAGTGACTGGGAGGGTGTAGTCATCATCTACAAAAAAAGTCCGACAACTATGCTGTGGAGTGCGGAGTTTCTGTTGATGAGTCAACATGGCGGGTACGAGGGTAGAGACTGGCTGGCCATAAAGCAGACCCTATCGTAGGACGTTCCGCTCTTTATGCTTCTCATATCATTGTTCTAATACGCCAGCCTCAGGTCACGACAAGCGGCACTTCCTGACCCTAGGCACATAAAGGTCCTGCCGCAAGGACAAAACCATCCCGTGGTCTACGTGGGCTGGCTGAAGCACCCACACTTCGATTTCAAGTACACGTTCCCTTGGGGATGGCCTCTGCAGCTGACAAAAGAGGCGTTCCGAAGCGACGACTGGTGGCAGTTGGTTGATCGAAGTGCGTCATAAGTGCCTCCTGAGCACCACGAATTGATCATGTACTGACTAATTGAGTGCTTTAGATAATCTGATCGAGGCCAGTGACTCCACACCCGCGGGTCGTGTCATGCTGAGGCAGAATTGGGGAGAGGCCACGAGCATCCCACCCCAGGTTGATCAAGGTGTGTGCTCGGTTCCGCTTCGAAATGGACTCATTGCGGGGAACAACAACGATTCGCACGACGCATCGCTCGACGCAGCCGGCGTCCTTGTCAATGGTAGTTCGGTCTCTCTGAATGGGACTATTTAGAGTGTCAAAGGAAGTCAAGATGATGGCGCAGTCAATTTTTGTGGAGAATAGGCTTTCGCTTCGATAGGTGAGCATTCGGAGCGTATTAAACGGCCTTTTGAAATAGGAAACACTTTCGGACAATAATCTAAGCTTCGAAGGCGGAACATTTCTGTCGAAGTACTCTGCTCCATCTGTAGATGTAAAACCTTGTACGCTGTGACTCCTGGTGGCCAAAGGTGTGATGCGTTGATAAGGAGCTGATCTAAATATAAAGTCAGATGGGTCACGTGACCGGCAGAACCACGGCTTCCACATCTTCCATGAGGCAAAGTACTTCCACTACAACCTAGATGCGAACGCTTGCTACTTACAACTCAAAACAAACAAAGACGGCACAAAACGTAAAGAACCGCACTATCTACCCTCATGGTTTGTTAGGCTGCCAGAATGCTTTCCTGATGTCCTGTTCAGGGTGACGCTTCTTAAACAACCACGATTTTCGAGGCTTTGGGACTTGGACATTCCAGAATTCAGCCTACGGGACTGGAAACGTTACCATGATGGTACTGTCCATCGCATCACGGCTACGATTGCCTTCCTAGGACTATCTCACACCTCTACTATTCGCGGATTCACGAACGTCCACATTGCCAATTCTAGTGTCATGCGGGCGCCTTGTCCTGGCCCCTCACAATTTATCTACAAGCCCTACAAATCTGCCCCCAAGCTGCCACCGTTATTCCACCCTATCCGCTCATGTCAGTAAGCTTGCGCCAAGAGCCATTATTCTCCTTCGAAGGTTTAGTAACGCTGGCCATTTAGGAACAAGGGCCCCCAACCGATAGAGCGATCCGGGCGTTTCAAGTCCGCAAACGAACATGATAACCGAGAATGTGGTAGATTGCAGACGATGGTAGAAATATACCATAAGATTTTCCTAGCAAGAGCCGTGCCTGCAGGACGCTCAACCTTGGCGAATGGCTTTCGAATATATAACCCAACGAGTCCCCTAAGGTAATTTTAACAATCTCGGTTTTCTTCAGCACTTATCATCGCCGGTTTTGTAATTACCATTTACGAACGTCCTCAACTTCCTGTTGATCTTCAACATGGGTTACTACCTATTTTGTCTGACCTTGCTTGCCTCGTTCCTCCCAGCACTCACCGCGGCCCAATGCGCCGCTTGCGATTCCTACAAAGAAGCACTTAAAGGCTGCGAAACAACGAGCGCCAATGTCACCGCCGTTGGTGGCACCATGGACACTACCAGCGTTCATTGCATGTGTGCGACGCAAAATAACGTCACGAACATGAATACCTGCAATGGCTGCTGGAATTCGAATCCCGACCTCAAGCTCGATGTCGCTGTTCTGTTGGCCTGGTCGACGACGTGCAAGGCGGATGCCAAATTCGGCGAGCAGCAGGCCGTCACTTGCTGGGAGTCGCAACCCGGCAACGATTTGCAATGTTTCGAGAAGGGCGGTGCGAATGGGGGAGGCTCTGCACCGACGCCCGGCACGACAAATTTGCCTACAAGGTAATTATGATCTGTCTGATCCTGGTCTCGCCAAGTTTTATGACTCTGACTTCGCAAAGCTCATCTACTACCACGGCTCCGACTGCGTCTCCTAATGCCAAATCAGCTGGCGCAGTCCTTCTGCCATCGCTTGCGCTCCTGGCACTCTCACTCGCCGGGCTTGGTACATTTATAGGCCTGTGAGACGACGTCTCGATGCACTTTTCAAAGATCACCCGAGCTACGGTCGCGTCCCCTAGATCTCATCATCAAAGATGTGGGATAGCTCTGACGAATTTATGGAGAGCGTGAAGACCAAGTTCAAAGATAGGCCGCCATAGTGATTTCTAATCAATAGTCGATCATGACGGATTTGCTACGCTAGTCCATCGTTCTAATGTATGGCTTGGTGACTGTACACAAAGTCATGGCATGTATTATCATAATCAAGCGTTTAATCTACGCTGTTTGCGACATTGTCAGCAATTTCTCGGGTGTGGCGAATGTCGCATCCCTTTCAAAGCCATCCTATTGACGCACATAGAATCATGTCGAGGGGCCAGATGGACAGACAGGTCGAGATGACTTTCACCCCTTTGTCGCCGGCGCTGATCCCAAGCGCTCAGTATCAAGCATTCCACTTGCCTTTGTTACCCGATCTATCCGTATCATAGCCGTACCGAGCGACGAAGTGCTTTGCTTGCATTGACAGCCAAGTCTGCTGACTCGAACGCAATCCTACCCTGTCTTACCCTCCCTTCAAGCAACAATATCGCAATCCATCTACTATTCCAACATCACCGACAGAATTCCCTTCCTGGAGATACTCTTACATCATGTGCTGGTGACTTTGTTCAAAAACTTTGTACTTCGAGCCACAGTGTGAAGAACGCACTAAGCAACTATGGTGACAGTAATGGTGATGATCCTATTCCAATGGACCGAAATGTCATCTCCCTGATCCGACCCAAATTTGCTGCCAAGCCAAGCTGGCTAAGCCCAATCGAGGTTTCATAACCTCATCTGTCGAACATGGGCCTCAACCTCCGGGACCCTTCGCAGGCTTCAGATCATCACGTGGTCTCGGATTTAACTCGGAGATGTTCCTTTCGGGTTAGATAATATTAGTTTTGATATTGAGATTCGTAGTCCTTCGGCTTTCGGGTCGCGACACAGGTGTGATGGCTTGACGTAGTCGCGTCGGATGGTAGCGTTGGGCGCGTGGGAAGCTTACTTCTTCTGAGGGGGCCGGCTTTTTGTTCGATGGCTTACGGGGTTTTCGAATCCTACTGATGTCGCGCTATACCAGAGCCGATGCTGATGCACATAAAGTGTCTACAATTACTTCCGGCTCCAACCCGTCCTGAAGGCACTACATGCATGTATGGTAGCTCTGTATGGTAGCTTCTTAGCGCGGTCCAAAGCTGATCTAACTAGGCTCAATTATTTTCCTATCAACCAATTGATGACTTGAGCATCTCTCGTACTTCTAGCACCGTAACTGAATCTGCTTCATCTTCGTTACGCCACAAACTTATTATGCATCTCGACTTTAGAAGTTCGTGGTCAGCGCTAGTAGTGCATCTATTGACCAGGACTTGAGGGCCGAACCAATCACATGATCGATATCTAGCGCGGCTAAACTTGCGCGCTTTGACACAACTCTGTCGCGTCCCCGTCTCTCAATCGACTCCGTCAATTGCGCTATTCTTCAGCAGTCCGCACAATGGCCACGACCACCGCCGACCCGCCTGCCGCACCAGTAGCCCGTGACGAACTCGACGACCTATTCGACTACAACGTCACCCTCGACGATGTTTTCCGCGACGTGGATACGAACATGCATGCCCCCACCGCTCCAAAACCAACCACCATCCCCTCCCGCACAAAACCCAGTCACAAAGTCGATAGCCTCGGCATTGACGAGGAAGTCAAAGTGCAGAGAAAGAGGGCGCCTATTCCGAAGCTAGATGAAGATCGACTGCTTTCCCCAGCTGGGATTTCGAAGCTACGGCGGATTACGAAGGAGAGGCTTAGGTTTAAGGGGAAAGGGCATGAGGTAAGGCGGTTACACGTTTGCTGGTTTTTGCGGGATTGATATTGATATTTGGGGGGATTGTAGTATTCGGATGTGGCGAGGCTGCTGCAGCATTACCAGCTCTGGCTCGACGAGCTGTATCCGCGCGCGAAGTTTGCGGACGGGCTGGTGATGATTGAGAAGCTGGGGCATAAGAAGCGGTTGCAGACGATGAGGAGGGAGTGGATTGATGAGGGGAAACCACGACGGACGGCGGTTGAGGAAGCTGACGTGGTTCTGGATGAAGATCCGAGCATGGATAAGCAGGACCATGGGGGCCCCAATGACGTGACTTCTGGCACTGTCAATGATGAGAGGCCCCGTACACCATCACCTGCGCAAGATGCTGACGATGATCTGTACTCGGCTACACCGCAGGCTGTGCAAGATCAGAGGAGGAGGGAGAGGGAAGCTGATGCTGGAAAGAGCTTGTTCATATCGGATGACGAGGGCGATGGCGAACCAGATGGGGATGAACTCGATGCTTTGCTTGCAGAAGACGGCTTTCAGCAAGATGGTGGCCTGTCTAGTTCGATCGCACCCAAAGCACCGACCCATGCTGATGGTAGGCGTGACGGCGACTTTGATGATGATCTGGAGGCCATGGCGGGTATGGACGACATGTGGTAGTCGCTTAGTCGGTCTTGTCGATCCGAAATCCGGTTTTGAAGAGGACGTACATACTACTCGGGATACCGTGTAGATTCAAATACAATGATTCATTGACGCCTTTGCTTCGTGTTCGAGACACCCCGACACCATCATTTTCAAAGAACCTACCACTCAGATGAAGTCTTCGGCCTCCACCAGACCATGGTCTGTCTTCCCACCGCCAGATGTGCTTTGGCTATACATAAGCGCTGTCGCTAGAACAGACGTCTAAATATACTGTCCGGCGTCTACGACATCACGGCTCGACCAACCATTTCCTCATCTAGGGTGACAGTGACTGACCTTAAGTTGAGTACTCACTTTAATTCTCGATCCTTCGGCAGCATGTCCAGACTCAAAGCGTACACTTGCCTTGATTCCTAAGACACCACTCCATCTGCACCATGCCTGCACGCACGCCCCTCGCCACAAGTCTCTCCCGGAACTCAGCAAGACGCCTTGTTGTGCTCTCGTCCGCCATCTTTCCGGCGCCACTCCACATCACCTCCGCGGCAGCGGCGACCCTTGGCCATAACGTGCTGTCCAACGTGATGCTATCTGTAAGTTCTCCCCACATGTGGACCTCGCCACCTGCGATGAGATGCCAATGCTCTTGCGAGACGCCTTCCAATGGATTGTACGAGTAGATATGTCGCCAGTTTTTGAAAGGACTGCAGCTGTCCAAGTATGGTGGTCTGACACGACGGTCTGGATCGGAAAGATCGGGATTGTGTAGACTTGGGTCCAAGAACCAGCCCAAACCACAATCAAGGTACCGGTGATCGTTAGACCCGAACAGAGCTCTGTGTCCCTTGTTGACCACGGCGTTGAGCGCGGAGTTTGAGCGCCATGTCTGTATTGTTGCGGATTTGGGTAAGGTAAGGTTCCACTCCAACAACATTTCTTCCCAGACGATGGGTCGGATCCCGTGGGATTGAGTGACGGAGATGATGTTGTCCACAAAGGCCTGCACAAGGGGCTAGAGCACTTTGGACGAGGAAGATCTGACAGTAGGATCAAAATCGTAAAGATGCGTATTCAGCTCGTCTCCACCAATGTGGAATTTGGAACTCCAGCGAGAGGTTCGCGGAAGGAGATCGTCAAGGAGAGTAGTAAGAAAATGGCTGACATCAGATGGATTCAGGCTAAGCTGACCCGCAGGTGGTTCCAATACAAATTCAGACCACGGCTCTCTGTCGGCGGCGACAACAAGGTCGGGATATGCATAGCCAACTGCTCTGGTGTGCCCGGGAAGATCGATCTCAAGAAATACCTCGACGCCGTGGGCCGACCCATGACGCTGGACAGCCTCGAGTTCTGCCGGCGACCATGATTGATCCTGATCATACGCGCCATTCATGGCTAGAGCGGGATGTGCGGAAATCTCTATCGGCCACGATTGTGCGTCTGCGGCATGAAGATGGAGCTGGTTGAGCTTCGTCGCAGCCATGGCCTCGATCGTACGCATAACATCTTGGGGCGATATCCAATTTCGCGCAATGTCAAGATTCAAATCACGATGCTCGAAGTCTGGGCTATCGAGAGATTGATAAGGGTGCATACGGGCTGTAGAAACCAAAAGAAGGCTCCGAATGAGCAAAGAAGAGCTGGGAAAAGGTCTGAATAGCGTAGAGATCGCCTTGGGGAGAGACTATTTTAATTATTGCTCTACTATCTTGATCCATGTTGAGGGTGTAAGCTTCAAGATTCACATTATAGCCCACACATCGAGATCGAAGGTGCGTCACCTCCTTGATTGTGATCGTCTCCACGATGCGGTAATTGGTGTTGTTCCGTTGCGGCTCAAAGTCCGAATTTCTGGAGTGAAATTTGCGCGGTACAAAGTTTTCGTGCCTGATGGTGTATGTCATGCGTGCAAACGTCTTTCTCAGTAATTTTTCGGCTGATACTTGAGCGCTCTCAAGGATTCTAGCTCTCGACCAAGACATCGTACTTGGTTTGAGGAATCTTCCAATGCTTAGTGTATTTGTGCATGGATCCTCTGAGTGTACCCACGCTGATCTAGTATATTTTCGAAGATAATCCCATTTTTATGGCAGCGGTTGCAGTGGCATTTTAAGAGGCTCGTAGATCAGACGCGGCTCTAAAGACAGCCAAACCACGGAGGAGCCATATTGGTATTGCTGCGGCGCCGGCCATATAGCATGAACGAACGAGAGACAGGAACATAACAATAGGATAGGATGTGTAATAAACATAGACGAAATTTCAACGGAGGTAAAATTTAATGAACGATTCAGGCAAACAAGAAGATACTATAAGAGTTTATCACTTCGCAGATACATGTATTGAAGTGGTAGTTGCTCCTCAAGAAAGAAGTCTGCAAAGCTAAGGTACCTTATTACTCCATTACCCTATCGGGTTAGCGCCTTGGCATTTCCTGCGTACTACTGATGTCTCAGCTTGTTCCACAGTCTCTAAACACAATCAAGCATACTTACACACTCATCTACTTCAGGTACTTCTACTGGTGGTAGTCCGTTTGTTGGGGGGTGGGGGAGAAATAATCTGGTTCAACTTCCTGCACCGATTGGGAGGCGGCAGGATCGATTCCCCACGAATCAAAGGACACCCTATTCCCCCTCTATGCAGGTAGCCGATCAAAGCTATGTTTGGCAACCCTTTGCCGCCGAGATAGACCCATAAACAAATCATCAATCGAACTCAGCAACAAAACAGTCCACCTTGTACACAGATGCTAGGCCTGACTGGGCCGCACCGCGCCCCTTGAGTGGGGGCTGGACTCGAGGCTAGTTACGGTGCAAAGTGCCTAAAAGAGCCTCAAGTCCATCATGTCCCTACTGATCTTGTCGTCGACACATTTTAATCGCTGAGAAAGCTTCCTGTTGGCTCGTATATCGAATTCGCTAAGGCAGATGGAAAATGAGTCCGAGGAACTGTTTGGCATTCACGAATAGATAGTCGATCCCTCGCTATGGACCCACTCAGTGCTGCTGCCAGCATTGTCGGTGTGGTCGATGTTGCACTCAGGACTTCTTCGGCTTTGATCAACTACGCTGGGGATGCCAAGCATGCGTCGTCCGATCGAAAGCTTCTTGCAGAAGAGGCTGCATTCTTGTCGAAATTACTTGAGCGCCTGCGATTGCGAGCTCATGAGTCTCGCCACGACCAAAAGTGGCTGAACGAGCACAAAGATATCGTGCGACAATTCGAGGAGGCGTACGATGATCTTGCGACAACATTGAAATACGATGTTGAAGCTGGGAAGCTCAAAGCGGAGAGTCGTTTCAGAGCCGCTCGCACTGCTGCCAAATGGTCTTTCACCAAGTCCGAGGTCTATGCTCTCTTAGAGAGAGTGACTCGGCTACAGCAGTATGCAAATATGCTACTCACGGACGATCAACAGTAAGCGCTCGGGCCGTCTACCAAGACATTGCGCTTCCTCAGACTAATTGCCAAGTTCGCTTCTTGCACGTATGGATCAGAAGCAGCAAGAAGGTATGCCTCTTTGCGATAAACAGAGTATCGATAGTTGCTGACAAGGCTATAGCAACCGAACAGAAGCTAAAGACTTCGATCCTGAATTGGCTCTCGCCATTGCCGACAGCTCAATTTCATCAAACGATTTCGGATCGATCGGAAAGGGGCTCTGGCGCGTGGTTCCTCACAAGCGAGGTGTTCAGGAATTGGTTGAATGATGAGGAGAAGCAGCTTTGGTGCTGGGGAATACGTGAGCATTTAGCCCGTAGAATGTTTTGAATGTGTTAACGTTCGGTTACAGCTGGAGCGGGAAAAACGGTGTTGGCGTAAGCGGTTCTGATCTTACTTATATGGCATAACCTATTGACGTGGACAAGGTCCATCATCATCAATCATTTACGCCGGCAACGACCCGAGGGCAAAAGAAGCAGCATTGGCATCACGTTCATGTACCTCAAGTACAACGAACCTGAGCAGACCCTTGACAACATCTTTGCAACTTTCCTTAAACTACTAGCACAGGAATCTGACTCTATACCTCCTGCGCTGGTTGAGCTGTACGAGTATCATCAAGACCGCAACACTTCACCTACGGTCGACGAGATGCTCGACACGTTATCCTCAATTTTCGAAAATTATAAGAAGGTGTACTGTGTAATCGATGCGTTAGACGAATGCAGCGAGGAGCTCCGGTGGGACCTGCTTGAGAAGCTTGATCAATTTCAACCAAAACTTCATTTGCTTATAACCTCGCGTTTTCTCGATAGCATTGCAGAGGAGCTTTCATCTTTCGAGCGTTTCGAGATCAAAGCAAACAAGGCCGACATAGAACTTTTTATCGATAACCAAATAAGGAAGAACAGGAATCTACGCAAGCACGTAGAGAAGAGTTCAACACTTCGCGATGACATTAAGACCAGCGTCGTAAGAACAGCCGAAGACATGTAAGTTCAGATAGTCGTCTAGGATAGCTGTATTCCAGAGCTTACCGGTTTCAGGTTTCTCCTTGCTCGATTACACGTCGAGTCCTTAGCTAGCGCAGCTGGACTATCAGTCAAGCATGTCCGCAACAAGCTACAAACGCTGCCTACAACATTGACAGGCACTTATGATAACGCCATGCAACGTATCGAGGATCAAGCTCTTGATCACAGACGAATCGCTCTGAAAGCACTTGCGTGGGTCAGCTACGCCATGAGGCCTTTATCGTTGAAGGAACTTCAGCACGCCTTGGCAGTTGAGCCTGGGGATAAAGTGCTAGATGAGGAGCTGATCATGGATGGTCAAAGTATCACTTCGCTCTGTGCCGGTCTCGTGATCGTCGACCAGAGAACGAATGTTGTGAACCTGGTTCACTATGGTACGAAGAATTATTTCGATGATATCCGACACATTCAATTCCCTCAATTTCACGCTAGTATTACCTTGATCTGTGCTACTTACCTGACGCTAGACATTTTAAAAGACGCTAGGATATGGGAGATGGTCCAGCAATTTCCGCTTGCGTGTTACGCAGCACAGTACATGGGAGATCATGCGCGGAATAGCCCCGAAGAAGCTCTAGAACCTTCAATCCTGGATGTAATTTGCCACCTTCTTTCCCACCCGGAGAAGAGAATGCCGCTGCTGTTACTGTTTGATGGGTTAGATCTTATCCGCTCGGGCTTCTACTCGTCGGGTAACACAATTTCTCGAAATAAGGCCGAAGATTTGGCGCCCGAATTGCCAGAGATTCAGATGCCTGCATTGTTCGGCGCCGCATTGGAGATGTCAGAACACTATCAGTCTAACGCCTCGTCCGACACTGGTACCGTGACAGCCACAAGTGACGACACCGTAATCGATCGCGGGGATGAGGAGCCCTGGGAGACCAAGATCAAGAGCAGCCGAATTCCGGAGGTCACAGCGCTTCACCTGGCTGCCTCTATGGGACTCGCAAAGATTGCTTCATTGTTAGTGAAGGAAACCACAAACATCGACGCTGTGGATGAGACAGGCAAGACAGCTCTAGTGCTCGCTTTGGAAAGAGGGTTTGAGAAAGCCGTTGAGCTCTTGGTCAACAGTGGTGCATGTGTTGATTTGCGCCATGACCATGGTCAAGGGGTTCTTTTGCTTGTAAGCGCGCGGGACTGGCGTGTTGCCGCCGACACTATTATAGGAAGAGCTCGTGCCACCGCCGATCAAGAAGAGTTGGACGTTGATCGACACCAATTATCGCTTCTGCTGGCCGTGTATGACGGCGATATTGATAAAGTCCAGCAGTTGAGGGAAGAGCAAAGCCTTGACCTGATGTCAGAGCATCAGAGAATCGGTGAAGTCAGTCTATTTTTAGGGGTGGAGAGACAGAACATAGCGATGACACAAAGTCTTCTGGATCTCTCCATCGATGCAAATGCGAAAGATAATTCAGGAATCACTGCTCTTCATCGGGCCACACGCCGCAAGAATGAGTCCCTAGTCAGGCTACTTTTGTTTCATGGTGCAATGGTAGACTGCAAAGATGACGATGGGCGCACACCTTGGAGTGCTAATATCCGTTCGCAAGATCATCACCGAATTCTGAGCATTCTACGCGAAGCGGGCGCAGACCCGAGCACTAGAGGCCTTCAAGGAGTTAGCGAACTGTATACGGCAGCTAAAGACGGTGAGACGGACATCGTGAAGTTTATGCTCGAAAATGGGACAAATCCCTCATTACAGACAAACTATCAATGGGCGCCTCTTCACTGGGCAGCCTCCTATGGGCACATCGAATGCGTGCGACTCTTGATTGCAGCTGGCGCGGATGTCTCTGTCATTTCTGACCAGCGAGTAACACCACTTGATTTAGCGATCCAAGCAGGCCAAGACGCGGTCGTCGCAATGCTCATTGCTGCCGGTGGCATGAAATACCAAGATCTTAGCCCACCCTCGCCGGCAATTCGGTTGACTCAGGTAGAGGAAGAGGGTGGGTGGGTAACTATCCAGAATACAGAGTCGTCTAAGTCGGAAGACCCTACGAGTGACGCGCAGCTAGACAACATGGGGCTACCAAAAGACTCAACGAAGCTACGATTAGTCTATGACAAGCCTTTGATCAGAACTTTGACGTACAATACAGCAGTTGGTCAGTATGTGTTCGTCGCCGGCACCTCTGGTCCGTATGCGAATATCTACGAAGTATCTCATGTCCTGGAATCTCACACCAGCGCTATCTCTGTCAGGCACTCCCCGACACGAGCCGAGATGTGGGACTATCCGTTGGCTCCCGGACGCTTCAATGACAGTGACATCCTCTATGACATCGTTCGCATGCGGCCTGATTACCAAGAGTACGAGCTTCGAGGCCGCCACCAAGGTCCCTTGCCTGGCATCGTAAAGATGCACCGAGACTGGACCGGCGGCTGGAGAATACGGCACGACCGCGAGAACGCAAAGACGCCCCTCTTTCGCACCACATCTGATTGGTCGAAGTACAAGGATGAGGACTGTCGCTGGTCGACTGAACATGGTGTGCTGCTGGCGAGGAGCGGATGGGAGGATATGACGCCGAACCTATATTTCGAAACCGAAATCGAGCCGAAGATGCAAGATATTGTTGTGGCATGCTGGATTGCCAAGTTGTGGTCCGAGACGGCGGCGTTGCACCGTCAGGAATGATGCATTTTGAATGCTTGTTATACAACAGCAAGGCCTTACGGTATGCGGTACACCCATGACCATCCATACTCCAATTGCGCGTGTAAGTATTTGTTGGGCTTTGCTTTCGGTCAAACCGACGGCACATAACTTACATTTAATGTGGGCTTGCAGGAACCATTGATCGTTATATGTCTTCCTCAAAAGAGATGGCTTGTGATCTGCGAGCTGCTTTATGATGAACTTTGAAAGCCCAGGTAGGAATAGAGGCTCCTACTGTGCACGTCCTGCGAGCATATTTGAGAAACGTACTTATCGGTAGAGTACTACACTAAACGAAGGCCTTTCGACAACACGATTCCCGACATGAGTAACCAGTCCAGTCCCAAGGAATCCGCGAGCAAATACGTCAACATCGCGTATGCTTTCCAAGCCACTCCATGCCATTATATCTTTTCGCGCAGAACCCATCTCAATAAGTCATGCAGTTTCAGCATTCGAGCGGATAGCGAACAGTAGTAACCTTGAGTAGATATAGAAGCCACGTATCCCCACGCCTGTTGCAGACATTGGCAAACCCCCGGGTCAATCGCCGCGTCCTGGTTTCGTAATGCACTACTGACCTCCGCCACGAATGCCTCTTCTCTGCCCCCGAACGCAGGATGGTATTTTGACAGCTAATGGCCAAGACAAGCGCTATCCTCATCAAATTAATGTCATGACATACGGATTCGGTACCAGGCTGCCCTAAGCCTGTCAATTATCACTCAAGAAAACGCGCATCCACCCCTCCCATTCTTCCGCAATTTCCTTCACATAAGCAAATTGGGTGGCGAGTAGCACGTCAGACAACGAAGGAAGACAGATCCGAGGCCGGTTCAGTGTGTGCTTCGAAGGTGGAGGATGTGACATACTGTTGCCGCCTTGCTTAACACTACCGTCGCGCCAGTTCAGATCATCCCCGCCGTTAGGCACTTGCACCTACGTCGAGCCTCCCACATCAACGCACTGGCTGTCTTTTTCGTGGGGGATGTTGTGGCAGAGAGTGATCGCTGAGCCGTGACTAAGTTCGTTAATCTAAATTATCAGCTCTGTTCGAATGGAAACGCGATTGGGGTGTTTGCGGTTGCTCTTGAACAATTCACATGCACGACCCTCCGGTAAGCCTTCATCTAAGCATATTGGAGCGCCGCATAATCTAGAGCGCCATCAACAGTAACTCGATACTACGCTGCTCAGAAAAGATATCATGATATTGATAATTTATTTCACGTCTCGTGCAGATATTAGGGCTTGTGTGCTATAACCCTAGACTCTGTGTGTTATGACTGCTAGCGTGGACATCACCCAATGGATTGCATCAAGATTGACTTTCGCACGAGCCATCCGTCGGGCGTGTTGGGAGGTGACGACCACTGGATTCCCGAGTCTGGAGGACCTTGCACGAAGCGCAGGGCCGGCGGCGGTATAGGTGGAAAGGAGTAGAAATCGGCCTACGACCCCAAGCCCGTAAAGCCAGATTATTTGTTTTTTCTAGATGCTACAATGAGGTTCCCAGATTGTCCTGGATAGGTGCAGCGGTAGGTAAAAATTCCAGCAGCACCCAAAACCACTCACACACTAAGGTATTCGATGTTGTCTCAAGCGATTCTTATCACCGTCCCGTGATTGTCCTCGAGTGACGTACAATCAGTGTCATCAAACGGGTGGACTCGCGTGGGAGAATCCTGAGAGCCGCCGGTTTGGAATCAGCTCTCGCAAAGGAAGCGTACAATAGAGCTTTGATAATATGGCAGCCGAGCTCATTGAAGCGGTCGATGCGCTCCACGTCAGTCAAGATGATTCGAATCAGGATTTTGACTGCATAGACCATTTATTGACTGCCCAAAGACCGAAGAAACGGAGAAGAAAATCCCTGAATACGATAAAGGCGGAGCTTGAGCAGGAATTCTTACGGCCGCCTACCTCGTTCAATACAGAATGGCTTAACAGACTACAACAGCGATGGGATGTTCCCATAGACTACACAGGTCTTTGCGAGATGGCGCCAACACAGACTCGAACCATCATTCGATTTACCAGAGAAGGTTTAGAGGGTAAAGTCACTGGCTACAAGGAGGTCACAGTGCCTGCGACGAGCGCAACCGCCAAGAATTCAACCTCAATTATGCGGAAGCCAGCTAATCGTGCCGATTTCGTTCGAGGCGCCGCTGGGTTCTTTCCATTTACGCCAGGCGGTTTGGATGGCGTGCAGGCTGTTGCAGATTTCGAGGACAAGGCACTTCAGGAAGGCAAACAGGTGAAGGGTCTCAAAAACTCCAACCTCGATAGGGTAATCAATCTTGGAGTTGAAGGTGGACTGTTATCAATACCTCCCGGGTTCAGTAGAGGGCTTGACTTCTCGAAGGTACCGAAAAAGGTCGACAACGCCATTGCTAAGCAGATCGAGGAGACACTCGAGGAAGCGTCAGAGGGGCAGACCGATGGCTTAAAGCATGACGAAAGTCAGATGAACGGAGTGCCAGCTGGAGCTGACGAGCGAGAAATGGCTTCTGACGAGGATGCGGAAGAGGACATTGATGCTCTACTACCCGTAGAGTACCCGGCATTGGAGCCTCACGGTCTGCTGGCCTCCTCCACCACTCGAAGAGGAGGCAGAGAGTGGGCCCACATGGTTGACGTGAAAAGAAATATTACCAATTTCGGCGAGCTTGTACCGGACATGGCAAGAACGTGGCCATTCGAGCTAGATACGTTCCAGAAGGAAGCAGTCTACCATCTTGAAAATGGCGACTCGGTATTCGTCGCAGCTCATACTTCCGCGGGTAAAACCGTTGTCGCTGAGTATGCTATAGCATTGGCGGCGAAGCACATGACCAAGGCTGTCTACACTTCACCAATCAAAGCTCTCAGTAACCAGAAGTTTCGCGATTTTAGGCAGGAGTTCGACGATGTTGGTATCTTGACCGGAGATGTTCAGATCAATGCAGAAGCGAGCTGCCTGATAATGACAACCGAGATCCTCAGAAGTATGCTATATCGAGGTGCAGACCTCCTGCGGGATGTTGAATTTGTGATCTTTGACGAGGTTCACTACGTCAATGACCTTGAGCGAGGTGTTGTCTGGGAGGAAGTCATTATCATGCTACCTGAACATGTGACCCTTATTCTCCTTTCAGCTACCGTACCAAATACCTACGAATTTGCCTCGTGGGTAGGGAGGACAAAAAAGAAAGACATATATGTGATCTCGACTCCTAAACGCCCTGTGCCTCTCGAACATTATCTGTGGGCGGACAAAGCCATGTACAAGATTGTGGACGCCGACAAGAAGTTTCTCGATAAAGGCTGGAAAGAGGCAAACCTTGCTATTTCTGGTAGGGACAAACCTCCACCAGCAGCCACTACGGACACTTCGGGCAATCAGCGCGGTGGTAAAAATGCTCGAGGACCCCGTGGCCAGGGGCAGCGTGGTGGTCAACAGCGAGGGGGCGCTCAAAGGGGTGGCCAACAGCAGCGTGGGAGGGGCCAGCCTCAGCGTGGTGGAGGCAACATTGCTCGGACAGGGCGCGGAGGGGGCCGCACCACTGCTGCACAAGACCGAAACGTCTGGGTCCATCTTGTGCAACACCTCAAGAAACACAATTTACTACCTGCTTGCATATTCGTGTTCTCGAAGAAGAGATGCGAGGAAAATGCGGACGCTCTGTCGAATCAGGATTTCTGTACGGCTGCCGAGAAGAGCGCCACACACATGATCATAGAGCGCTCGATGGCACGATTGAAACCGGAAGATCGAGTTCTGCCCCAAATCAGACGCTTGCGAGAGTTGCTCGCAAGAGGAATAGCAGTACACCATGGAGGTCTACTGCCCATCGTCAAGGAAGTGGTGGAGATTTTGTTCGCGAAGACGTTGGTAAAGGTTCTTTTTGCGACAGAGACATTCGCTATGGGACTCAATCTCCCAACACGCACTGTGGTGTTCTCGGGCTTCCGCAAGCATGACGGTCGAGCATTTCGAGATCTTCTGCCTGGAGAGTATACACAAATGGCAGGCCGAGCCGGTCGACGAGGCCTCGATCCTGTGGGAAGTGTGATTATTGTTTCCTCCGGGACTGACGCAGCGCCGCCAGCTGTAACCTTGCGACAGATGATATTGGGCGATCCTACTAAACTACGCTCACAATTTCGGCTTACGTATAACATGATTCTAAATTTGCTTCGGGTCGAGGCTCTCAAGATTGAAGAGATGATAAAACGAAGCTTTAGCGAGAATGCCACACAGGCACTCCTTCCAGAGCACGAAAAACAAGTCAAGCTCTCGGAATCCGACCTAGCAAAAGTGAAGAGGGAACCATGCGATCTTTGCGATACCGACTTGGATTCCTGCCACGCGGCGTCGATGGCTTACCGATCGGCGACGCAAGACCTGCATCTAGGGATTATTGCTTCGCCGGTGGGCAGGCGAATGTTTTCACCGCGACGACTTATAGTCTTTCACAAGGTATGTTTCGACTATGAAGTATGCATCCGCAGCGCTTACGGTGTATTTAGGACGGCGTCCGCACGCCTGGGATCCTGACACGCGAGGGCGTTAGTAGAGGCTTGGCTCCAACAGTCGAAGTTCTGTCTATTGGGAGGAAAAATAGGGGCCGTGAGGCTAGCGACCTGTTACCGTACCTTCCAGCTTTCAAGCGTTTCTTTGCTGGCTTACCGAAGAAGACGGCTGAGATGGAGCTAAAAATAATGAGAGTCCCACTGAGTGACATCGACTGCATCACGAAAACAACAGCCAAGGTAGAGTTGCGACCCCCATGCGAATGGCCCAGACTGACAACCACAGATCGAGCTAGATAAAATCATCATGCGCACTGAGGACATGGAAACTTCTGCAGGGACACAACTAGCCAACCTCTGCAGCTCATGGAAATCCTCAGTGTGGGACGAGCTAGAATGGAGCCGAGCAAAATTGCTTAGTGTTCGGGACACACTCGAGGTTCGACAGCAAGACTTTGAACGCGCTCGAAGCGCTCAATGCTTAGCATGTCCCGACTTTGTGAAGCACGTAAGTGCTTGATGAACCAAGTAAAGGGCTAGACTTACCCTCGCTAGTTTGCCATGCGTCACGATGAGTGGCTGATCAAAGAGAATATCTCGCAGCTGAGGCAGTTGATGTCAGATCAGAACCTCCAATTACTTCCGGACTATGAACAGCGAATAGCTGTGTTGCAAGATTTAGGTTTCATCAACGCCAATTCTCGAGTGGAGCTAAAAGGCAAAGTAGCCTGTGAGGTCAGTCGATCCTGATCAATCTAAGACATTACACTTGTTGAACAAACACCTTTAGATTCATTCAGCGGACGAGCTCGTGCTGACAGAGTTGATTCTCGAAAATGTGCTTGCTGATTTTGAGCCTGAAGAGATAGTGGCGCTCCTGTCGGCTTTCGTTTTTCAGGAGAAAACTGATTTCGAGCCCACCTTGACCGGAAGACTTGAGAAGGGAAGAGACACCATCATCAGCATATCTCAAAAAGTTAATGCGCGCCAGACCGAACATCAAGTTATTCTATCGAGTGATGACTCTAACGACTTCGTCAGCCGACCACGCTTCGGGCTGGTAGAAGTGGTGTACGAGTGGGCTAGAGGAATGTCCTTCAATCGCATCACCGATCTGACAGATGTTCTGGAGGGGACGATCGTTCGAGTCATTACGAGATTAGATGAGACGTGCAGGGAGGTCAAAAATGCGGCGAGAATTATTGGGGATCCGGCGCTATTTACCAAGATGCAGGCTTCGCAGGAGATGATCAAGCGGGACATCACTGCCGTGGCATCTTTGTACATGTAGACATACACTGTACCACGGTCGTGGACGCACTGGGGATGGCATCCAGCCGTTATCTTGCGAGCAGAGACTGCGAATGTAGCACCTATAGTGAAGAATAGGGGTTGATTACCAGTCCTTCAAAGTGGTTCAAAGCATCTCAAATGGCATACTCCGTTAGCCTTAGACTCTCGGGAACATCTACTGAGCGCTCCAAATTACGCTTGGACGATCGTATCGACGATCGCACCGAGGATTAACAATATTGAATGTTTTCGGCGCTCCAAGCGCAGGTAAATCGAACTGCAATCTTATCCAGCTCAAGGTCAGAACCAGATGAGTCATCTAAGCTCTTGGATCTGTACCATACAGCTTTCCACAATGCGCATCCCGTGGTTCTTCCTCGCCAGTTCTTGAATCGACGATTGCAGACCGACAGGTCCTCCTTGCGACATCTTCTACCAGCAGTGGAATACGTTGGGTCATTCTTTGTACCGGGTGTGGCAAAAGGAGCGCTGTGGGCTCGAGCGGAGAGTGTACTAGCTCCTGACCTTCTCCCAGCGACTGGCTTCACAGTCCAGTCACTCCTCATCTACGCCATCGCCGTAAGCTGCTAAAATAACTATAGCCTCGTGTCTCTCGTGTCTTGTTTTGTTGCCTGTGGCAAACTCCTCTCTTTGCAGTTCGAACCCCTTACTTCAACACTGAAAAATCGCAGCCTATCCTATGGCCATCCCTTCAAACCGATGTGCAGCAAATTGCCCTACAGGATGTGCTCCTTTTTAGCTTTCAGCTCCTCCACATCCCAATTCGCCCATAACATCCTGCCCTTTAAGAAGTTGGCTTCAGCGCTAGCCAGCCAGACACAGGATCCCGCCGGGAGATCAACTGTTTCACCTCAAGTTAACCATACGATGTCTTACCTGATCGTGTCTCCGAACGTGTAGAAGGGAGAACGCCACTCACCTGTATCGTTTCCCGGCAGATTCGATTTACTTGAAGTCTCCGTGTCAATCAGTCCTGGTTGCACACTGAAGAACCTCCTTTCCGGCCACTCCTCCTGCACATCCTGCAGCAGCTTCACCACCGCTAGCTTGCTCGCCCCGTAGCTGGAGAAGCCTGGGAAATATAAATGGGCCAGCGCAGACGCGATACTTATAAAGGTCGCGTCCCGAGTCGCATGTCGCAAGAAGGCCTGCAGCACCGTGAAAGCACCGAGCGCATTGACTTGGAATGCACACCACCAATCCTCCAGGCGCTCGTCTTTCAGCAAGCCGTGGTCGGGCAGGTATCCCGCGTTACCGACCACCACATCGATCTGCCCGAACTCGGCAGAGACGGCGAAGAAAACGGCCTCAACGCGTGGGGCGTCCACAACGTCGGCGATGAAGTAGCGAGCTTCGCAGCTGAGCCCCAGCGCCTTGATGGCAGCTACGCTGGCGGGCTAAGGACTTCTCGGTGCGCCCTGTAATGATGATGGCGCGGGCCCCGGATTTGGCAAAGGAAAGCGCTGTAGCCGCGCCGATGCCGCTGCCGCCGTCGGTGATAATTACTATTTTGCCCTTGCTTGAGAGAGCGGGATTGGTAGGGGAGACTGCCGGGTAGGTGTCATGGCGGGTTGTTGGAGTCCAGGCGGGAAAAGCCATGTTGAGGATGAAAGGGCCGGAAGAAGGGGGTTGACGTTGGTGTTTTCAACGGTCGAAAGAACAAGAGACGGGTTTGCTGGTCGCATGTGGGTTTATATCGCAACCAGACGTTGACAGACAGCCTGCAGGAGGAAACGGGACCTCGTATCTAAAAGTTGTTTTATAATGGTCCTGGATGCGAGGGCACGGTTTAGCCCCAGTGGCGGTGAGTTTGTACTTCCTATCCACGGGATTACTTGTTATTTTTTAAAGTGAGAACTAGGCAAAAGAAAAACTGTCACGCTAACATTTAAAGCCCCGGATAAGAAGTAGGGAATGATTGCTGATCACGCTCGCGCTTATCTTCCCAGACTACGCCTGCAACTTCCTCATATGCTCCTTAATCACCTCGCAGTACTCCTCATCGACCAGCAGTAGCCCCATCGGCCCTTCCTTCTCGATAAGTGCATCCATCTTCTCCGTCTCCAGGCTCCAGGACGAACGTTGCAAGAATGCTCGCCTCCTCTATCTCCGACGCATTAGTACTGATCCGGTGTCTGCACCCGGGCGCATCGTAAAAGCTTTGTCCAGCCATCTTAATCGTCATCGGGTCGTCGTTCATTTTGTCCAGGACGGAGCCGGTGAGTACGTGTACGACGACAAAGGCGCCATGGTGGGTATGCGGCGGGACGGCTGCGCTGGGCGGGAAGGTAACTTTCAACCCGAGAACGCTTTTGTCGGGGGTGTTGAGGAGTTTGTACTTGTAGAGGAGTTCGAGGGAGGGGGAGGGGGAGCTCAAGGTGGGTCAACTGCGTATCTGACTGAATAGGCTGGGAGGAAGGCTTGCGCTGGATCGTAGGTTGGCTCCTCCAGTTTTGCCGCTCCTGAGAAGACCATTTTTGCCGGATGGAGATATTGTAGTGAGATGTGAAGTCTGTGAAGATGGAACCGGCGTTTTGCGAGAGGGCTGGAAAGTGTTTATCAGGTTTTAGTTCTATAACAAGAGTCACTCGGTCTATCTGTTAGAATGAATTCTCTCGATCGACCTGCACTCCGTATGTCGTCGTGTAGGAAGCCGGGGATGGCGGGGCCGGAGGGCCCACACGGCGGCTGTCAGGTGCGAAGGTTGTGGCAACGTGCGGTCCGGATCATGTGGAGTGGGTGAAGTCGTTAGGCGCGGATGAGGTGATCGACTACACCAAGACGGATATCACGCAGTGGGCGGCTGGACAGGGACACAAGGCTGATATCGCGATTGACTGTATCGGTCGCAAAGCGCTCGAGGATGCGTGGTGGGTCGTCAAAGAGGGAAGAACTCTGATCAGCATCTTCAAGCCGCCGGAGGGATTGAAGCCTGCTGGGTTGGAGAATAACATCAAGACCGTGTTCTTTATCATGGAAACAAATGGAGAGCAGCTGCAGAAGGTAACGGGCCTGATTGAGGGAGGCACCGCGAAACCCGCGCTAGACAGTGCTTTCCCTTTCGACCAATTTCAGGAAGCCTTCAAAAGGGTGGCGAGTGGGAAAATGAGGGGTAAAGTGGTGTTTGCTAAATAGGACCATGTTGCTGCTTGAAGTTGTGTTGGCTTGTACCGTGAAAAAAGCAAGCCGGAAGGATTGAAATGAGAATTGCCAGGCTGTGCCTTAGCAAAAGCCCAAGCGTTACTGGGCTTTAGAGTCTGATGTACTTGTGACGCAGTTGACCAGAAAACGTTAGGATTGGACGAATAATTGAGCCAGTTGGCCTTCAACTTGATTTTCGTGCGTACTTTTTGGTACATTATAGTAGGGTTGACAGTATTATAGAAAGAGTACTTTGGTGTAACAATATAAGCAAGCATACATCGAGTTGCCTGGTTTGCGTTGGGTCTCTTGATAGTGAATTTAAAAGACCAGACCTATTACTGGAATACAAGAGCTACGCACACACACCTCTTTAAGTGGCTCTGTGTCTGCGTACATAGACGTCGAACGAATTCCATTGCGACACAACTATCAGATGTGCCGTTTGCGACTCTTAGAAAGTATTATATCTACGAGATGGAGAGCAAGGACACTCTGCGCCTTTACGCCGCCGTGCCCTGCCCATCCGAGTTAGGAAATTCGTATAGATTGGTATCCAATTGGCACAATGGTTCTGGCACGCAATGCCCCGGTACAGATCTGGCACGTAATTGGGAAACCACGCTTGAACGACAGTATGAATGACCGGACTGAAGATTGACCTTTCCCATGAGGCATTGAGGGACGAAATTGAGGTCTCTGACCCGCGAGTACCCTTCAGCAAAAATTCCCATCAACAATTAGGTAGTACGTTGAGGTGCAACAAAAGCAGAGCCTCTGATTGGCTCAATTACCACGTGTGATACCCTGATCTAGTGTATATTTCATGTAATATATCTCTTAAATTACCGACTCGACCACAGCAGTCCAGCTGTGGCAGTGGGAGCAGGATACATACGCAACAAACGTTAATTCCGCAACAGCACGCCACAATCAACTACGTTTGCCCTATACGCACCCTTGGCGTTTTAGGCACGCTGGATTACTGGCGAGATGGACGTTGGCGGCCTCCGAATCCGCATACAGTCCACTCTTGACCCTATCGCTGATATCAGACGCCAAGCTGAGCTGGATCTGAAATATGTACGTTGTTTGCCAAGAGAAGATCGTCAGAGTTCCACTAAGAAACACTGTCAGGCAGAAGAGCAGCCGGGATTCATCAATGCCCTTCTCGATATTCTCCAAGCTGAGCATGATCCTGGCGTGCGCCTTCCCAGTATAGACTTCCCCAATGGCGTTTCCACGGGCGACGGCCGACTGAGTCTTCACAGCCGTAATATACCTGAAGAACCGAGTTCTGAGGGGGTGGGCGCCGCAGGAGGAGACTCACCAGCATAAGCAGATACCAGACTCAGAGAAGAACGACTTCCGAAACCGTCTTCTCCCAATTCTCGCCACCTCACCCTTACAAATACGGAGTCAGCTCATTCCCGTCCTCCAAAAGATCCTGCAATACGACTTCCCTGCAAAATGGCCGGGGTTTATGGATATGACGATGCAGCTCCTCAACACCAACGAGGCGAATTCGGTTTTTGCTGGGTTACACTGCATGCTGGCGATATGTCGGATGTACAGATTCAAGGGCGGAGAGAATCGAGAGGATTTCAATCAGATCGTGCAGGTGGCTTTTCCGCAGCTACTTGGCATCGGATCACGGTTGGTGGACGAAATGAACCCTGAAGGATGGGAGATGTTACGGATAGTCTTGAAGACTTACAAACACACAATATACGTGGGTCGGAATGTAACGAACACAAGAACACTCGGGGGCTGACGGGACTAGTTCGATTTACCGCCACACCTCATGGCTCAGGATAATATGGTCGGGTGGTGTACCTTTTTCCTGACGTTCGTGGGGAAGGAGGCCCCTGCTGGCGCTTTGGATGAGGATACCGACGAGCGAGAACGGAATCATTGGTGGAAGTCAAAGAAGTGGGCGTACGCAAATCTGAACCGACTCTTTGTGCGGTATGTATTATGTTGGCGAATTGCTCAGACGATTTCTAAAAACATGCTAGGTATGGAAACCCAAGCGCGAACCAAAAGAACACCAGTCCTGAGCTCGTGGAATTTTCCAGATCCTTCATAGCGAATTTTGCACCTGAAATCCTCAAAGGTTATCTGCAACAAATCGAAAAATGGGCCTCGAAGACAGCCTGGCTGAGTAAACCATCTCTTTCATATACGCTGAGCTTCCTGGATGAGTGCGTTAAGCCGAAATTGATGTGGAACCATCTGAAACCTCACATGGATACACTGATATCACACGTCCTTTTTCCCATACTATGTCAATCCGATGAAGATATCGAATTATTCAGTTCGGACCCACCAGAGTATCTCCATAGAAAGCTCAATTTTTATGAAGAGATAACGGCTCCGGATGTGGCCGCTACGAATTTTTTGGTGTCCTTGACTAAGAGCCGGAAGAAACAAACTTTCACAATCCTCAACTTCGTCAATGGCCTCGTCAATAAGTACGAGTTGTCGCCAGATGACCAGAAAGACCCAAAGGAGAAAGAGGGAGCGTTACGAATGATCGGAACCCTGGCTTCGGTGATACTAGGGAAGAAAAGCCCCATTGCTGATCAAGTGGAATACTTCTTCGTGCGACATGTCTTTCCGGAGTTCCGAAGTCCACACGGCTTCCTAAGGGCAAGAGCTTGCGATACGCTGGGAAAGTTTGAGCAACTGGAATTCAAAGACTCCCAAAACCTGTTTATCATATATCGGAATATCCTCGAATCTATGGCTGATCCGGAACTTCCGGTGCGGGTAGAAGCTGCTCTTGCCCTACAACCTTTGATACGGCATGAAGTTATCCGAGCTTCTATGCAGCAAAATATACCACAAATAATGCAACAACTTCTCAAGCTGGCTAACGAGGTTGATGTCGACGCTCTCGCCAACGTCATGGAAGATTTCGTCGAGGAGTTTGCAGCCGAGCTGACACCATTCGCAGTCGCGCTTAGCGAACAATTACGGGACACCTACTTGAGAATCGTTCGCGAAGTGCTTGAACGACAGAACAGCAAGCAGGACGATGCAACATATGGCGATTTCCTCGATGACAAAAGCATCACTGCGCTTGGCGTTTTGCAGACCATCGGGACCCTGATATTGACACTGGAGGCTACCCCGGATGTATTGATGCACCTTGAGACGATCCTGATGCCTGTAATCCAAATCACATTGGAGAACAAGCTCTACGGTAGGTAAGATATTCTCTAAATTCCTAGGTCGACTAACGCCATCTAGATCTCTACAATGAAGTCTTCGAGATTATAGATAGTTGCACCTTTTCCGCAAAAGCAGTATCGCCCACAATGTGGCAAGCGTTTGGACTAATGCATAAAGCGTTCAAAGCTGGTGCTGAACTATATCTGGAGGGTACTGCGGCCTATGCGCCATCGTCTGATGTGTGCGATACAGGGCTAACCATTGACAGACATGTTACCTGCCCTTGCCAATTACGTGATTTATGGCACCGAGGTCCTGACACAGAATCCAAGCTACATCGAAGCTCTGGTCATCATGGTCGAAGACATTTTTACTGACGAAAAGGTCGGTGGCATGGATCGAATATGTGGTTGCAAGCTAGCCGAATCCGTGATGCTCAGTTTGAGAGGTCATATCGACCAGCATATCCCCAAATTCGTTGTATTGGCGATGAACGTCATCTCAAGCAATGAGGTTAAAGTCAAGTCGTACCGGATACATCTTATGGAAATGGTCATCAATGCCATCTATTACAATCCGGTCTTGGCATTGCGGGCACTGGAGTCCAACGGAATGACGAACAAGTTTTTCAGCTCCTGGTTCTCGAACATCGAGAACCTTACGAGGGTCCATGATAAAAAGCTGTCGATAGCCGCAATCAGCTCGCTGTTGACTTTACGCGCGGACGAGGTGCCGAGTAGTGTGCAATTAGGGTGGCCGAGATTGCTTCAGGGCGTGGTTCGACTGTTCCAGACGTTGCCTGCCGCTATACAGAGTAAAATCCTAACACGGTGTGAATATTACTGCAAGCTAACACTTAGCAGATCGGGAAGAAGCCACCAAGGAAAGCGACTTCACCCTTGACGAAGACGATGATGACGACGAAGACGAAACGGCTACATGGGAGATCGAAGATGCGGCATGGACGAATGATCTCGACGAGGGCGAAGGCGAGGGAGATGTGAAGGATGAGAGCGCGGCATACCTGGAGTTTCTCCAAGAAGAGGTAGGCCCCTCAACATCAATATCAGGCGTCAGCTGAACCCGGGGCAGGCCCAGAAGTTCACCGCCGCCATTTCTGACGATGAGGAGCTGGAAGAAGAAAGCATGCTGGATTCGCCATTGGATAGGATTGAGCCTTATGGACTGTTCAAGAGCAGCCTCATGAGTATGTGGAACATCCATTCCCTTCTACATTAGCGTTGCCGAGCACTATCTGACATAGGACAGAACTCCAACAAGACCAACCCCAACTCTACGAAAACCTTACCAAAATCCTCGCTCCCGAAGAACAAGAGACCCTCCAAAACGTGTGTGTCGAAGCTGATCAGTACGCTGCAGAAGCGGCGACGGTAGCAGCTGAGCTTCAGACCAATGGGTCACATCACCGATAGCTAGATGAGAGGGGGTATTGTTGTTCGAATGCTGTTTCACCTTTTGGCGCCGTTGCATGATTCCCCATGGAGTCTGGGTTACCGGTCATCCAGATGGAGAGGCTAAACATCAGGTTTCTGCTGCTGCGTGGGCGACGTGACACCATCAGGGATGGAGAGTCAGAACGGTTGGCCGGGATAATCACGAAATCATCCACCATGTGCCACCTGAAGCTGTTCCCCTACTGATCCTGAATGCATACGAGTTTGAGACTGAGGTTGACTCTCGTCTAGAGAGCGGAAATGCATTGATCAAGTCGAGCAGGCGATTAAGAATGGGATTATCAATGCGGTTCGGACAGGCAAGCGTTTTGGGTGACATACCCGTTCTGAATAGCAGAGCGAGCGATAGTCTAGCTGTGGATTTCGGCGTCACTCGTAGGGCTCGGCTACACTAGGCCCATGGGAACGAAGAGATCAATCAGACTTAAGATAGCGACACGAGAGGCAATTCACTGCTTGACCGCGGCCCCCCCCCCCCACAAATTTGAAGAATCGGCAAGCGCCTTTTAGGCGCTTGCCAACCGCTTGGTCGCGGACCTCCCAAGCCCCAGCCGCGCCGACTTGCACTATTCGAGAGCCTACTGGGCCTAAAGAGACCAGCCGCGCGACTTCGTGCGACCATGGCCGGCTGTCTTTTCAAATGGTGGTTGTCGACCACACAAGAAGGCTGCGGCAGAGGTCGCGATCGAGCCGAAAGTCATCTGGTCGCACCCAGCGTCTATCATAGGCTGCATGGTCGCGTGCCACCCGATTTGATGTTATGGCGGTCAGCTCAGGATCCTCAGATGACGAGTTTCCTGCAGACGAAGGGATTGTAATGGGCGCAGCCTGCATGTTACAGTGGGGATGCATCGTACTGAGCCTGCACTCGGATCCGCGGAGTTCTGCAATTATATGATGCTCATGCAGGGACGTGCATGTTCAGGGCCCTGTTTTCGTCCCGGCTTGGATGTAGACTAAAACTCCTTCGTCCTTGTCTATCGTTTTTCCTAAGGCTGCCTGTCACCCATCGCATATCATCGAAGAACGTATGTCAATCCACTGTCTCAGCTCGCTCGTCTCGCCTCCCTACAACATTGTCTAATCCATGCTGGTTTGCGGCGATGCGAGCGCAAAGCAATTACGATTTGTTGACCTGCCCATCTACACACGTTACATACCCATGCTTACATGTTTAGCGTCCCGAGTATCTCTAGAATCTTCTGTTCGCCGATATTCGGATTGAGCGGGAAATGCAAGATCTGTCCAAATGATCCGCGCTCACCCAGCTCGAGTCAATGTGATACTCGTTTTCGGTAAATGCACATCCAGTCCAGCGTTTGACCTAAAATTAGACCGGGATGAAGCCCTTGGGTGTGCATTCGTCGAAAATGGTTGCAGTAATTACCAAAACCGGGTGTGGCGCGTATTTGTTTACCTTGAAGTATACGCTAGCAATACTCACCTTCGATAGCCACACCTCAAACCTCTCGCTCAGTGGTTGGCTTGACATCCCAACCAAAGTACGACCCTGTCGGGACAGCGCCTGACCATGGCCTGGCACAGCTCCACATCGTCCTCGGCCGTCTCCTTCAACTCGCCAAACGCGCGGATGTAATCCATACTTGCACGCACGTTGCTGATGCCATGCACGGCGCCGGGGCGTTCATGCGACGCACGATCACGGTACCCGGTTTCAGAGCCACAATCTATTCCAGGCCTGCGATGCAGGCATCCGCTGGTCGCTTCGACAAGCCACTGATGGACGTCGCGGTAGCAGATGTCGCCTGCGAGCACGAGACTGAGTGCGGCAGCGTAGCTTCTTGGTCTGGTACCACCGACTTGATCCACGCTGCAAGTTCATGTCCTTGCTTGAGCGTCAACGGTGGATCGACAAGGAAGGCTTCCCTTTTCCCGGAGATGAGAGTGGAGGCCATGGGCGACCGTGTTTGAGGGATACCAAATGGTAGAGGCTTTGGAGTCGTAAGAGGAATCTGTTATGCGACGTACAGGTCGGCTCTCAGAACAGAGGTCATTGCGGTGGTGATGGAGTCAATAACGGGAGATCATCAGTCGAAGAATTGGGTTGTAGGAAGTATGATGTTGAAGCCGAATACAGAGTGAGACCTGTTCAGAGATATCAAGTCGTCCATGGATCTACCACGCGGTGATATTCTTTGCCGTTCTTTCCAAGCCGTGTATCAGCAAGCGTCATGAGTGGCCATGTCGGAGTTGACCGCGTTTCAACTGCTAGCACGCTCCTGACCTTTCCGCACGCTCGGCGCCGACTATTTGCTGTTTGTGGACGACGCTGCTGCTCAGCAGAGAGTCATGTGTGATAGATATCCAAAGCTGATGGGTCCTTCAGGCACTAGCATTAGAGGTATCGAGTCACCTTCGCCGCGGATTACGACACTTCGGAGATCGTCGTGAGCTTATTGATCGGCAGGATGCACATACGGAGTATTGTGTGTTGGATCACAAATCATTTCGAACCCCAAGCTAACCCCCTACCGATACCATCTTGAGTCAATTGATAGCGACTATACGCGGCGAGTCTCAATACTAAGACTCCACACCAATCCGGATCTCTTATCGGAACACGATGAGCGTCTGACCTCGCCCGGAACACTGCGCTTCGGTTTGTTCTCGTACATCGGCCGGCCCACGCCGTAGTCCGCCAGGAAGCTCTGTCCATGAGATATTGGTCAGGTATATATATGCCGTCTTAATCTACTTGCCTCAAGCTGCTTGGTCAAGGAAGGTAATTTGAAACGACTTATCATTGAACATGACAAAAAGACCTACAGGTATAGATCTCTTACCAAACGCACACTTGCCCTTTTCTTTTCCTTCGAGGGACTGACACGACGCAGACGCACAGATAAGAGAGGCTTGTGTTGCCTGGGCCAAGTGCCTGTCCCATCCAAGCAAGCGGGAAGACTTCTCAAGTCTCTACACCGAAGACGGATGCCACGTGGATCATTGTCATTATTACCGGCTTTCTCAATCAAATCGCAGAGTCCTTTGGGACACAACCGCTTGATAGGCTCCGAGCCCTAATCAGAATTCTGGGCGGATACTACTTGCCAATCTTGCAATTGTCGTTAAGCCGTGGGGGTTAGGGCCAGTTTCTATTCTCCAAGGGAAGAGTCAAGACTCGAAGCCTCCATTCCAGCGAGTCGAGAGTCACCGTTCTATAAGGACCACGGCGAAAGGTTCAAGTCTTGTTGCGACACAGATTAAGTTGCACACATTCTTTATCAGCGCTTCCACAATGCTTGCGAAACCTCGGATTTTTCTAGAACCCACCTCTAAGGTTTCGTCCAAATCAGTTGTATCAATAGACGCAAAGTTGAAGATTCTTGGTTTAAAATTGAAGGCGGGAGCCAGTCTTAATTGCGAGTTCCTCTGTTCGTCGATGAGAGATCTAAAGCCAGGCTAGAGTCGCCACTGCCACAAGTGCCGGTACTAGACAGCATGAGGATAACCTGTGGTTCCTAGTAAAAAATGCCGTATGTTTCTAGCATCAGCTTTCTCGATTCCGGGGCAAACCTCTGCTCCGCACGATTTAGGGTATCGCTACAGAATCAGATAATTCAGATGGCGCCTACGTTCTTGAGCGGTCGTTAGCTGTCCCTCCTCACAAATCTCACGGGGACTTCCCCAGTCATACGCAAGCCCATCTTGAACTATACTCCTCTTGAAAGTCCAGCGACGGCTGCCTCCCTCGCGTCCCTCCATCTTGCGCTTCGTGTCTCGTCAGGAGCATTGGCATCACAGTCGGTGATCGATTCAACAAAAAAAATCCCTGAATATGCGGGTCGCGAGAGCTAAGAGCTCGACTAGGGCAAACCGCTTGCCTAGGCAGCCACGGTTTCCATCCGAGAAAGGTAGGTAGCCGCCCGGAATCGGCTTCAAGAATTGATCTGGAGGGTGCCCGCCCTTGCTGTCTGCAGGTGCCTGAAGCCATCGGCCAGGATTGAAATCGTCAACGGAGCTCGAAGCGCTGAGCGAGGTGCTCGAACTCCGGGAGTGTGAAGGCCAAGAGTCCGGATGACGGTGAATTGCGCTGGTATTGATGAGGAGCAGTGTGTCTGCTGGGATTACATAATTTTTGCTCATAAGGGGAAGCAAGTGCGGTGTGGCAGGGCTTCTTTTCGCTATAAATTGCAGAACTGAGAAGAGACGCAAGGCTTCGTTGATCACGGCGCCAACATGACTGGTTGCAAGAGCCGGATAGTGAGCATCGAGAGACCACTCGCTGGGAGGACGTGCAGCACCAAGTATGCGATCCACGTCTGCTTGAAGGGCGGTTTGGATGCCAAGGTGGCAGGCAAGCAAGATTATGATGAAATTTAGGGTGTTGGCGTTGGCTTCGTGCCCTGCAAACATGAAGATGAAGATATTTCCTAGAACTGCTGAGGATGAAATGGCAGTTGAGGTTTGGTTGAAGTCCTCACTGGCTTGAACAATCAGGTCTTGGTACCACTTCATGTCAGATCTCGTCGTCCCATAAGGTATCGGGTCTTACCTAAGAGACTTGATGGGCCGATGCGCTTGACGTCCTGTATCTCCCTCTTCTTCTTATCATGCAAGTCTTTCATATATCTTAAAAGCTCGTTATGGGCCTCATGGGCCCTCCTATGTACAGGCAGAGGCGAATGTGCTCGGAGCTGTTAGCAACTTGATTAGACGGGGGGGGTTTGAAAAACTACACAGTATCAAATGTGGCGTTAGAAACACAACTGGGAAGTGGTCTAAATTCTGTGCCATGGCATAGCTATAGCTCAACTAGTGTCCGGGAGGGACATGCTCGCGGGCCCTAAGGATATCCAGACAGTCCTGCGTGCTTTCAAAGCATACTTCGTTCCAGATGTGGTCTTGCCAATAAAGGTCTCAAATCTCGACTATACTCGTTGGCGACTTGCATGAGATCAGACGCTGCGGCGATAGACTTCGTCCAGACTCTGTTGATAGTGCCCTTGTGGAAAAGGGGTGACGTTATCTTCCTATAATGGCGGGCTTCCGAGCCACCGGTGCCGGTGATAGTAGACCAAAGATGTTGAGCAGACTCAGGAGTTCGGCCGGCTTGCCATATGATTCGTCTCGTAGGATCTGATGGGCTGCTGTCGGGTTGCAGGTCATCAGGATATTGCCACCAGGTGAGACTAGCAGCATCTCATCGGCCTTGATTCTCTCGAAAGGCGAGCATCCATAGTGCCATGTACGACTCAATCGGAGTATACTGTCATGATTCAGCGTGACTGCGGATCAGGAAGCCACAGCGAGCTCACGAAAGCCTTAGAGGTATCCATTCTGGCAGGAGCCGGTCTAAGAGCGGCACAATCATTGCTTGCGTACATAATCACGGTAAAGAGAAGGGTGAGAACGGGAGAAGGAGGTACGACAATCCAGAATTTCTGGCCTGAGCGAGGTTCCGAAGCAGTGCTAGGAGGTTGTAGAAGCTGAAGGTCGTCAAGGTCAAGGCTGTAAAGACAAGAGCCAAGGAGGAGATCATGACTGCAGAGTTAGCAACCGACACCCTAAGACAGGCCAGGACACTGTCGTCTGGGAAGTTGATTGAGAAACAACCCACACGGATGCTACGTGTATTACCTAGCACCGATTGTTGAATTCAGGATTCTTGGGGCGGTCAGTGGTAACAACTTGACGTATTGTGCAGTCCTCGATATGCATGCGCAGGATCTAGGTGCCGTTTCCAAGTCGATTCCTTCAGGAAGACTAAGGTACTGAGGTAGTAAGTACATTGCTATCCCCGTACGTTGTAGCGAAACTACGCGCAGACCCCTATTCTCTTCCTGGAACCCCGCCAACATGCCTGCTTCTGAGGGAGGGGATGCTGCGATATCCGCTGCATACATGAAATGATACCATACAGCCCTGGGAACTCAGTCTGGTGCCTTCCGGTCCTCCATCGAAGTTACTCAAGGAGGCCCTGGTTCATTCATCCTCAGCCTTACCGCGCTCGCAGTCAGCATACGTTATTACCTATATCTGCATAGTAGGCTCGCCAAGCAATGCTTAGTAGGCCTCATTTCAGTAATTCCATCACCAGCAGCTGAAGTCCGGAATGCAAGATGACATGTCCGGCGCAGCCGTTATTCGCTCTCGAAAGTTTTCTCCTCTCAGCCAGCGTCCCTCAAAGGTGGTCCCCCAAATAGGTGTATACGCCACTTCGTACCTACCCAGCATGTCGCAACCTCAATCGGTGGTACGCTCGTACTCCCTTATCTCTCTTTCTCAGCTCGTCAATTCTGTTATCCTTCTTACCTTGGCAACGCTATCAGTCACGCTTCGCTTTCATGCTCGCAGGATGAAGTCTCAATGTGGTTGAAATCGCGGGAGGGAGGACGACTGAAGATGAGGCCTTGGAGGCTTGCGTGCAGGAGAGAGGCACGGCGTCGTTTGAATGTTGCGGTGAAGAGAGGGGTGGGGACTGATGTTTGAAGCTCAGACATCTTCCCTCGAAGCGATCGAAAGTATACCACGTGCTTTCCTTGTATGCCTGTCTTCGTACGATATCGCCAATCAACGATCTGATATTTCTTTTTAGACAGATCTGTGTGTAAGCCACAGGATTTAGGCTCAGCCATTTATTTGAATCTCGATGATCCATTGTCAGTCTTTGCAAATCCAATTTATCAGGCATTCAGCAACAGTAGCGCTCGAGGAAGCCGTGCGGGACGATCTGTAATGCGAACATTTTTGATTGTGCGCTCCGCACCTTGATACTGAGATTTTTAGGGGATGTGGTGCTGCAACGGGAACGCATCAAGGACCTCCGCAAGCTGTTTCAGACTTTCCCCTCGCTTTTGACTTCCCTATCCATCATGACGCCCATGACATGCTTCAAGCTATCCCTGGCCTGCATCGCCTCCATCCATCGCTTGTAGTGTGGATACTTCTCGACATCCCAAGGGTCCTGCGCGTCTTTCATAACGTAGGGAATCTGCAAATTCCACATCACAAAGGCTAGGTCAGCGTAGGTGCATTTGTCGCCCACGAGCCAGGACCTGCCCTTCAGGTGGGGATCGAGCACGGAGGCAACGCGTTTGATTTCGTTGTTGTGACGGTCACGGGCGGAGGGGAGAGGCTCGGGGTGGAATAGGTTGAACCTTGTGGGCGGGTCTTGTGGTTAGTGGGACCATTGCCAAGTTTCTGTCAAGACGGAATGAATACCAGGCGGCTTGGCCAAAGTAGGGGCCATGTCCGGATGCTTGGAAGAACGCCCATTGTTGGAGCTGGAAATTCTCTGGTGAGGAAGTGTAGGTAAGGGAATTAGTTTTGTCGTAGGTTGAAATTAGATAGGCGACGATGGCACCGGACTCAAACAACGTAATGCCCGTGTTTGGGTCAATGATCGCTAGGGGGCACGGATTAGGAACAACAACATATGAGGGCAGTCGATGAGACTATGTCCTCTGCTCATCTGGCACCCTGCCATTGGGATTGACAGACGTGAAAGTTTCGGCCTTCAGGTCTTCGAGCTCGACCCACTTGGACTGATAGGCAAGGTCAAGCTCTTCGAGAATGATTAGTACCTTGGACGGATTGGGAACTTGGTCTGCATACTGAGTCAGTCACAGCTACGGTTCACTGGTCTTCCGCTATTGATTACTCCTCCAGTAAAGCGTGATAGGCTTCATTGCGAGCTTCGTTCGCGAAGTCTATAAGAGGGAAGCCTCAGCCTGGATTAAGCTCGCCGCCAACGCGGGAAATCGACAATTGATCTCACTTCCCTCACGGTTGCTACAGAACTCAGACAGCAAGGACTTCGAGGATGTGCCGTGCACGCAGAATGGAAACTCATCCCTCCCTTTACTTAGACATGTCTTTTACAAACCGATCTAATAAGGCAGCTACTTTATTTCACGCACCGGCGCGGCACACCTGGGCTTGGCGTATCGTGCATAAGGTAGGTGTGCCGTTTTGTGTCGGTGCATGGGATACGGGTCTAAGGCCCACCACTCGCCAAAGATCTACCGCGCAACGGATGCACATGCACTCCGCCATTCAAGCAATCATGCCGACCCCATAGAAGCTCAGGCATCACAGGCAGTGAGTACGACCTGTCGTTTTCGATGTGGAGAAGATGACTAGGACGCTTTAAGTCCAGGACTGCATTGGATGTCGCGAGGTCCGTGCACATCAAGAAGGATCGTGCAGCTCAGCTGGGACTCAAAGGATCCAGGGTGCATCGGAGTTTGCTGAAAGCGTCAAGGTAGCATAATCCTGAAGGATTTATCTGACGCCATACGAAGGGTTGTGGGGAGAAGCTGTTGACCGGCCAATGGCAATCAACGGCAGCTGACGGCGACTAGCGGCTACTCGAGCGGCAGAGGCCGTTCTCTTAACCGCTCCAATGAGCCTGCAACCTTTGACGCCATTATCTTACATGATTAAGCCTAGAGCTGGTCGACGACTTTTGAGGATATGTTTATAATGCATCAATTATAGTACACGCTTGTTTATAATGCATCACCACTCTAATGCAGGCGGTGATGCATCATAAACAGCGCTATCTACAGCCACCCGCCTATAGCTAATAATCAGAATACTGCACCTCGCTTGCCCGTCCGCGAGGGCCCTACTCAGGGCTGTTCTTGCTGCGGCGAAGGGGGTTATAACATGAGATCCTGCCAGTATCGCGAGATCTTTCTGGAGCATGAGATGAATTTCTACTAGGAGAGTCAGAAATGATGGATGAGGAGGTGCTTTCGCGAGGCGGCGGCGGCGGCGGCGGCGACGACAACTGCGAAAAGGGCCACTGCGAAAAGGGCGACTGCGAAAAGAGCGACTGCAAAAGGCAAAGGAGCCGCGGTGACGGTTCACGAGGTGGAGGATAAAATGCAAGGTAACGAGGCGTAGATAGCGCTGTTTATGATGCATCACCGCCTGCATTAGAGTGGTGATGCATTATAAACAAGCGTGTACTATAATCGATGCATCATAAACATATCCTCACGACTTTTCCCCACTCCCCAAGGGGGTTCCAACCCACGATTACCGCGCATTGGTGTTGATCACATCACTTTGCATGGCGGATCTGTACATGTGTTGCCTGCTTTTCCCAGAACCAATAGATGCTCTGCTTTTCCCACTGCGGTGGATCCACCCCTGGGGGTTGCTCCAGATCGAAGTGCCATACCAGCCTCGCCAAGATATAACGCATCTCCAGGAAGGCGAGACTCCTTCCCGGACAATTATGCGATCCAAGTGAGAAAGGCTGAAAGGCGTCTTTCCTATCATGGCTGTACGAGTGGTTGGTGGAGTCCTCGAGCCACCGCTCAGGTGCGAATGCCTTTGGCAGAGTAAAGTTCTCAGCCGATTGATAGGCCGACCATTGAGGTATTGATACCACGGTGTCTTCGGGTATGAAGTGCCCTGCTACCGATGCGCCGCCCTTCGGCACCTGTCTCCTCATCCCATCTGGGATCGTAGGGCACAGCCGCAGACCCTCATTGAGTACAGCGTTCAGATACGGAAGGCGACTGAGGCTCGCACCACTGATATCTTGTTCCTGGCGGAAAGTTGACCTGATTTCATGAACAAGAGCTCCAAGTTTGGTTTCGTCGCGTACAAGGTAATTTGTGATTCCGGTCAATACTGTGGTTACCGATTCGCTCCCTGCCACAACGATCAACATTGCATTGATCTCGACTTCTGGTAGCGACATCTTATCAGTGTGCTCTGGAGCTGGCGATGCTGATATTGGAGCATTGGTCATGTAGGAGATGATATCTAGTCTTTTACTTCCCGCCTCGAGGCGGTGCGCAATCTTGTCTTCTGTAGTCTTCCATATCTGCATCAAGTCACTCATTGCAGACTTCGGTGTGATCATCATGAGAATCTTGTCCAGAGGAGGGTAGAACTTTGTGGCTCCCACGATTAGGGCAATCTTGAATTGCGCAATGACTTGGATCCACGGATGGTATCGTACTCCCTCGAGGCAGCCGAATGAGGAACCCCACAGCAGATCACCAATAATGTCGAAAGTGGTGTAATTGAACCATTTTAGAATGTCCACCGTAGTAGCTTGCTCAGCGCCGCTATGCTTGATAATTGAACTAAGTTTCTGTACGAGCAGGTCGACATAAGAGCGAACGACGGCTTCCTGCTCCGGTCTCACCACGAATGCTGGGGCGAGCACTCTACGAAATCGCTGGTGGGTCAACTCGTCGGCGGAGATCAGGTTTTCGGCGTCCTTTCCTGGCGGTTTGTCTTTGTACTCGTAAGGCCTCAAAAACCCTTTGGTGTATATGTCCCTCCACGCAGCCGGATCGGTGAAAGACAGTTCGTTCGGAGCGACGCGTACGACCCGACCGTATCGTTCATGCAGACTCTTGACATGGTGAGGCAGGCTGCCCCCGACCATAGATCGAAGGAAAGGAAATCTGAAAGCATTCCACAGGATAGGGCCTTTGTACTTGGCTAAAGGGTGAAAGATGAGATTGTAGATGATGCGATTCACAATATACTTGCGCAGAGGTTTAGCAACCGTTGGGCCCCAAGAAGAGCTTTAAACTTACGATCAAGTAGACCACTGCGAGAGCAGATATTATTTCTGTGTAGTGCATGGCTTCTTATTCTCCCACCTGCCACCTCAGCGCTTCTAATCGTTATGGCGTGAAATGCTTGAGCTTCGATTAAATAAGTAAGGTTCAAGAAAGAAAATTATGAAACTCAAGAGGGTGTCAGGATGAATTCAGTCACGTGTCGGGCGGGGCTAGATAGCAACTCTTGCACCAACCCCTCAGTCTGAAACAACTACCGATAAGTGATGTAGCGGAAGGAAACCCTGGGCCTAGGTTGTCGCTTCTGATGTTAGAGTCTTACTCTAAGGTATTAATGACTTGGACACTCCTGCTTCCAACCCTAATGTATATTCGTTCGATGAGTTGCTTTTCCAGGCACTTTGCAGAAGTATCCACATATCTTGTATTTTTTATTTTTGAAATTTTAATTTTGTCACGAGTTCACGTTCGCTGCCCGGGCATTACACGCTGCTTCTCAAGTTGATATGCTGCCTTATTCCAGCCCAGGACCCTGAAGCTCCCAAAGAGAATCCTGGTGTTGAAATGTCGCTATCCTGTGCAGGCAAGAAGACGGGGGACGAAGTCATGCCACCGCCAAGCCCCCGCCTGCACCGTCCCACGCCGCCTAAAACAAGCCCCCGACGGTCTTGGATTCCCTAGGAGTAAATGTCGCAGAGCATCTACATAACGCGCCTCACAAATCCGATAATGCTTTCCTAAAGCCCCTCTCAACAGCACAATCTCATGGCCCCCCTCCCCAGCCTCCACCCTCCCTTCTTCCGCCTCACCCCTCGATCCCTCCGCCTGATACGTTCTCCCCGCCCCCTTATCACCTCCACCTCCTCCACCCCCTCCCCCTCGCGCCCAATTCCTCCGCACAGCTGGCGCCTCACCCCCTCCGGCGCCGCCATCGAAAAAGACTTCAAATTCAAGAACTTCACGCAGGCGTGGGGTTTCATGGGCCTAGTGGCGGCGAGGAGCGAAAGGGTGGGACATCATCCTGAGTGGTGGAATGTGAGTTTGTGTGTGTTTGTGTGGGGGACGGATGGGGGAGGGTGAGGGGGAGGAAAGGGAGGGAAGGGGGAGGGGAGGGAGAGCTGATTCGGTCGCAGGTCTACAATAAAGTCACCATCAAATGGACGACGCATAGCGCGCGGGCACTGACAGTAAAGGATACCGAAATGGCGAGGGCGTGCGATGAGATTGCGGAGGAGATGGGGAAGGGGAAGAATACGTGATGCTGTTTGGAAGCGAGAGCGAGCGTGATTTTCTGTGCGTGAGAAAGTGAGCGTTGGTATTAGAGAGGTGTCTGATGAAGGCCATGAGACCAATTATACCAATCGCCGCTGATCATCTATGCGGAACTCGCTCGCTATCTATGCTGCAGGAAGGGCACGCTCTGTGCGCTCGAAAAGTACGTTGTCATTATGGTACCCACCCGAGGCGGGAATCCTGCACACACTCCCTTGTGGACTTACTGCGCCTTCTTCGCCTCCTTCGCCATTCTCCGCTCCCTTCTCTTCTTCGACGCCTCAGGCCCAGATTCCGTATCCAGCAGTGTATCCCACCACCGGAAACTACTCGAGTAATTGCCAATGAACCGTTCATGATGCACATCATGATGGTCGGCACCTGCCCAAAACGGCAAGAAATGGTGCAAACTCCACGGGAACTCATACCCGCTGTGCGCGTCGATTGCCTGGAACAGTCGGCACACGATCCAGATGTACATCGTCAGGATATGCAGATCGCCGGTGACGGCGCACCATAGGATAGGGGCGCTGATGGTGCCGAGACCGAGGATCATGACTTCGATTGGGGAGGCGTATTCGGCGGCCATGCCGAAGGGGGCCGAGTATTGGTGGTGGATCTTGTGGATGTTTTTGTAGAGCGGGCCCCAGTGAAGGGCGCGGTGCGACCAGTAGTGCCATGTGTCTTCGATGACGAAGAAGATGGCTATTTGGTAAGCTATTTTGAGGATTGGAGGCAAGGGGATGCCGGTGGCGAGGCCGAAGTATTGGGCCAGAGGGTGGAAAAGCCTGTGTTTGACGTGAGCTGCAGGCTATTTGAGTGATCCAAAGTCGAGGGATTTGCGCACCAGATCTGCGGCAGCTCAACAGTAAAGTGGGATAACAGGACCAACTTGGCGCAGTTCCACTGCTCTTGGGCTGTAGGTATCTTTTGCTACGCAATTGTGAGCTTGAATCCATCTAGACATGCCATTGAGATGCAGCTCTACAAACATACGTTCTGGATCTTGTACTTGTTGAAGTAAGGAATGCGATCAATGATCGCCCAAGGTATCGAGCGGCCAAAGTAGACGAGCTCATGCATTACGAAGGACAGGATGCCTGTGGCCAGGACATCGTTCTGCATATAGGCGTACCAGGCCGCCCATAGTCGCTCAAAGAGATTGAGATGCACATTGTATCTGGAAACGTCCTCGAATTGGCCCCAGTAAGTTTCTTGGGGCGCGGTGAACAAGGGCAATGTCGAATTCCTATTGAGCTGGTCAGTAGAGCGTCGCAAAGACTATCCAGAGACATTCGTACATTGTGGAGGGCGTGCCTATGGCGGCAAGAGGCACGAGAAACAACGGCAAAGTGGGCGAAGCTGGTATCAAGGGAGAAATCTATAGTCCATGAACGGCTCAACATCATTTTGTGGAGGCGCAAAGCACGATCCAGGGTCCGTCACCGGCAGTCCCAGGACCCGGAAGTGGACTGACAGAAGTGGGCTGACGGCAGGAATGCGTAGAGCCAATCATGACCGGGTAACCGCAATACCGGGAATCTAGGCGTGCAGGGGGGAGATGGAACCATTCCGCTGTCTGCTGTCTTTCTCCGAAGTGACGAAATGTGTCTTGGCTGCTCATACATCGCAAGCATACATCGAGCGCCAAAGCTATACTTGGCGGGTCAGCAAGACGATAATGTAATAGGAAATCATATAGCCTGTGCGCAGGCTAGCTATTTCTTTGCCCCATCATGTCGTTCGTGGTAGAGTATGCTTGGCGCAACGTTCTTTGCGAGCCAGCTGACTTGTGTCATAGCCATGTCCGCCATATCGACAGTTATTTTGACCGATTGCACTTCTCCAAAGTACCACACGCACCGCTTTCGCCCGTCATCAGCTCCACGAATGCGTCCGGGAACCAGGCGGAGACGCCGGATTTGGCCCGCGCCGTACAGCTACAGCTCGCCATCAAGTCGCTATCGATAACGCCATCATCTCGCACAATACTACCTTCTGCAAGCATTCAATCATTCCTGGAGCACAGTCAGCTGTTAGGAGTATCTGCATCAACAGGCTTATGGGACAGAGCAGGGCAAGCGTCACCCTACGAGCAGGAGCTGGAATGGCTGCTACTCAGCAAGGCTACGGCGCAGACCTATGGATTGATACTCGACACCTTGCTGGATCAAACGATACCCCTGAACAGCGATATATGGTATTGGGATGAAGTGCTTGCTTCCTATATCAATACGAGCCTCTACTATGTTCAAACGTCCCCATGGCGCTTACTGAAATGGAGCAACGAGGTATATCAAGAAGCTTGGAGGCGACTTCAGGCCACCGTACATAACGATCGAAGTGAAACAGCAGATACTATCCCTGTCTCGGCACGCTGGAGACGTTTCTATGGGCTAGTCAAGGACACCGTGCGTGACCGCTCCCTGGCCGACATTCAGTCGAGGGTTATATCGCCCCTGAACTTATGTCGAGAGGAAGCCCGCTCACATCGGAGACAGTTGAGACGCTACAGAGAAATGAATGCTTGTGGGCTTGGTGTGCTAATGAACGAGGGGTTGCAATTCGACGTTGACGACGATGGCTCTATTGTCTCAAAAGGTCGATCGGAAGATGAAAGAGAGGAATGGAAGACTATCGTGATGAAGAGCGTGGTACTGATGGAAACCACTATAAGGCAAGTCACTGCGGTTGGGATGGGGCTGAGCGAGTTTGAAGACAGTGTCTTTGCTAGCGTAGAAAATGATCCAGAATTATCCCCACGCAACTCGGACGACGGCCAGACAAGTTCAAGCGTGGTGACGCTCGCCAATCGCCTCCAGAATATTCTTCAAGTCCACGTCCCAGAGCAAGCCAGCAAGTCTGAAACGCTGACAGCCACGTATGGTAGGCCTTCTCGCGTTGTTCGATACTGGCTTCCTGCGACAGCACTTGTCCTCTCGTCGAGTACCTTACTCCGCATCTTGATCAACAGAAAGGCAGATATCATAGCCTGGGTTCGGGATGTTGGAACCACCACTACCGACTTCTGGTACAACTGGGTCGTAGAGCCCGTGAAGAGAATCGTTGGGACCATTCGCCATGACAAAGACAGTGAAATTGCCATCATGAGCAAAGAGAGCTTAGAGGGCGATCGAGCGAGCCTTGAACGCATGGTCGTTGAGTTCGCAAAAGATATCCCTGACACGGCCGGCGGTGCACCCTTAGGTGATGCCGAGCTTGCGAAGGTTCGCGCAAAAGTACGGGAAGGGGATCTTACGCCGGTTCTCAGAGCTTACGAGAACGATCTGCGGAACCCATTCATTGGCACCGTGCGCGGTAACTTGATTCGAGCGTTGCTCATCCAGATACAGAAAACTAAGGTCGATGTCGAGGTCGCTATGAGCGGTATTGATGCACTTCTGAAAAGCCAAGAACTGGTGTTTGGGTTTGTGGTCCTAGTTGTTCTTCTTCGTTTCACTCGCTAAGCCTTCTCTAGGTTCGTGGGTTTGACACCTGGGGTCCTGGTTTGCTTAGGGGTTTCGCGCTGGTTCAGCGGCGTCCTGAAGGGCCGTAGAGGTGGCATCAAAGGAAAGCAGCAGGGCCAGATGATTCGCGTTCTGAGGTCAGTATCTCAAGTCAGTGATCAATTACCCTCTGCTGACTGGCCATCCAGGAACATTGATCGAATCCTCAGCGCCTCGACGCCGTCAAACAATGGCATGCTGTCATACAAAGAACACGGGTTGCTGCTCTGTGAAGTTCACGTCTTACGGCAGAGAGCCGGACGTGTACTACCTGGGGAAATCCATGCCGAGTTCCTCGAGGAAATTAATGATCTGGTTGACATTAGAACCGGTGTGGACCGCCAACTTCGTGTGGTGGATAGGATCCGGTGGTCTTATGGAAAGTGGTTAGAGTGAGCGTCATCAGTGTGAGAGATACATGTATTAGTAGCATAGCGTTGGGATGCATCTAGCCAGGCGTCGAAAATGAACAATGATGAAAGCAGATATCAGATTTATAAGAAGATATATATGTCAATCATCCTATGGGCTTGAGCTACTCACACGTTCGCTCTAATGTAGATGAGTCCCTCAGATCCTTGAATTCTGGATCTATGCTGTTCAAATATTGTCTTCAGGACAATAAAGTAGTGAAAGAGAGACCATCAAATTCGGTGACTGCCAGTGACCAGGGGTGGCTTGTGACGCGGGACATGGATCCTGGGAGCGATCCGAAGATCACCCAAAAACCCAACATCATCAACCATCGCTCACCTCAACCTGTCGACGCACGATACACCATACCACCTGCAAGAACAAGCGCATCCTTCCTGGTTCAGTCACCAGCAACAAGATCCTATCTTTGTGATATTCTTGAGCACACACTCAGCAACGACAAACCGTCCATTTTCCTGCCCTGTTGGCAGCAAACCTCGATTCGCCGAAGCCTTGAGCTTCCTCCCCTATACCCTCCACCGACAACTTCTCCACCTCCACCACCACCATGGCCGGCGCCCGCAACTACGACTTCCTCGTTCGTGCACCCTCCCCTTCCCTCTCCTCTATCCCACCTCCCCACCCCCTCCCTATCACTCATCACCCTAACCCAC